>Ga0233427_10001996_pt1 | contig 20231 bp, 18 predicted proteins | sample SI_118_April2016_5_FD_179885 | JGI IMG/M metagenome (GOLD analysis project Ga0233427, IMG submission 179885) | Seawater microbial communities from Saanich Inlet, British Columbia, Canada - SI_118_April2016_100_MG | ecosystem: Environmental > Aquatic > Marine > Inlet | place: Canada: British...
GCTATGATCAATTCTTTCATAAAGTTTTGTTATTGAGATTTAGGTTTTATATTTCCAAAAAACTTAAAAAATTCACTATCAGGAGATAATATTAATGATGTATCTCCACCAATTAAAGCAGTTTCATATGCTTGCATCGCTCTATAAAACGCAAAAAATTCTGGATCTCTTCCAAAGGCTTCAGCAAAGATTTTATTTCTTTCACCATCACCTTCCCCTTTCATAATCTCAGAATCTTTATTGGCATTTGCTAGAATTACTGAAACTTCTTTGTCTGCAGTTGAGGTAATAGTTACCGCCATCTCAGCACCTCTTGCTCTAAATTCTTTAGCTTCTCTTTCTCTTTCAGTTTGCATTCTTCTATAAATAGCTTCACTGTTTGCTTGTGGAAGATCTGCTCTTTTAATTCTGACATCTACAATTTTAATTCCAAATTTTTGAGCTTCTGTATTTACACCTTCTTGAATTAAAGACATTTGCTTAGATCTGTCTTTAGAAAGCAAAGTCTGCAATTCTTGTTGTCCTAAAACATTTCTAATTCTTGAGTTAATAATTGTTGCTAGTCTTGATCTTGCAACTCTTTCATTTCCAACAGAAATATAGAATTTTAATGGATCAATAATTTGAAATCTTGCAAACGCATCAACAATTAATCTTTTTTGGTCAGATGCAATAACCTCTGCAGGTGGTGTATCTAAATTTAAAATCCTGCTATCTAAAAAAACAACATTTTGAATAAAAGGTAATTTAAAATTTATACCTGGTTCAATAATAATTTTTTTAGGATCACCAAATTGAAGAACGATTGCTTGATTAACTTCTTTAACAATAAATACTGAGAAGAAAACTAAAGCTCCTAATATCGCTACTATCGGAAATAATATTTTTTGTACTTTCATTTAATTGCTTGCTTTCTTTTTTCCTAGTTCAGGTAATGGTAAATAAGGTACTACTCCTGAGCCTGCATTTTTTTCAATAATCACTTTTTCAATATCAGCTAAAACTTTTTCCATTGTCTCAAGGTACATTCTTTCTTGAGTAACCTCTTTTGCTTTGTCATATTCATTAAAGATAGAAATAAATCTACTAGCTTCACCTTCGGCAGATGCAACAACTTTCTGTTTATATGCCTCTGCTGCTTGCATAATTTTTGCAGCTTCCCCTCTTGCTCTTGGGATAACATCATTAGCATAAGCTTCAGCTTCATTTTTAGATCTTTCCATGTCTGCTCTTGCAGCTTGTACATCTCTAAATGCATCAATTACTTGATCTGGCGGATCAGCTTTTTGTGTTTGAACTTGTGTAATTTGAATACCACTATTGTATTCATCTAATATTGATTGAATAATTTCTTGTGTTTCAATTTCAATTTTCGCTCTTCCTTCAGTTAAAATTGGTTGAATTCTACTTTTTGCAATTACTTCTCTCATCGCTGTTTCTGCTGCTGCTTTTACAGTTCCTTCAGGATCTTGAATTTCAAATAAAAATTTGCCTGCATCTTTAATTACCCAGAATACTGAAAAGTCTATGTTCACAATATTTTCGTCACCCGTTAACATTAAACTTTCTTGAGGAACATCTGCTACTCCACCACCCGAAGAGAAGCCACTATCTCTTTCGGATCTAAAACCAATATCCATTCTGTTAACTTTTGTAACTTTTGGAGTTTCTACTGTCTCTACTGGAAAAGGTATGTGATAGTTAAGACCAGGCTGAGTTGTTTTTATAAATTTACCAAATCTTAGAACAACACCCTGTTCGTCAGGTAGTACTCTATATAACCCACTTGCAAGCCATACAAAAAGTAAAATAATTAAGATTAAACCAATTGGTTTTCCACCTGATTTACTTCCACCAGGTAAAAATTTATTAATTTTGTTTTGAATATCTCTTATGATTGCATCTATGTCTGGTGGTGTTGGTCCTTTACCAGAACCATTTCCTCCTCCACCTGGGGGTGATCCCCAAGGACTTCCGCCTTTGTCTTTAAAATCGTCTGACATATGTCAAAGTATATAGTGTCTTTATTACAAAAAACAAGTAATGATGAAAATATGACTGATAAAAAACCAGAACTAAGTGACGCAATGAAAAAGAAGCTGGAGCCAAAGAAATTCACAAAAAATCCCATCTTAGGAACAAAGTTTACGATTGCAATTTCAAGTGCAAAGGGAGGAGTCGGAAAATCTACATTTGCAACGAATCTTGCATTAGCTTTAAAACAAGTTGGTTGTAAAGTGGGTTTGTTGGATGCTGATATTTATGGTCCATCTATTCCAAAAATGTTTAATATTAATGAAAAGCCAAAAAGTGATGGTCAAAAATTAGAGCCAATCATTAAATATGATATTCAATGTATGTCCATTGGTTTTTTAGCAGATCAACAAACTCCAATGATATGGCGTGGTCCTATGGTAACCAGTGCTATTAAAACTTTTACTCAAAAAGTGAATTGGAAAGATTTAGATTTCATTATTGTTGATATGCCTCCAGGAACTGGAGATACTCAATTAACTTTTTCACAAGAAATTAAAATGGATGGAGCCATAATTGTCTCCACTCCTCAAGAAGTAGCTTTATTAGACGTTAAAAGAGGTATTAAAATGTTTGATAAGCTTGGGGTTAAAATTTTAGGGTTAGTGGATAACATGAGTTTTTTTACAGGAGACGATGGTAAGAAATATAAAATCTTTGGTGAAGGTGGTGTTAAAAAAACTGCAGAAGAATTTGAGAAAGAATTTTTAGGAGAGATCCCAATTAATCCAGAAGTTGGAAAATGTGGTGATGAAGGAAAGCCAATAGTTGAGGCTAACCCTGATCACGAAATTTCAAAAATATATTTAGATTTTGCAAATAAGATTAAATCAACTTATCTTTAAGATCAAAGGCAACCATTAATTCATTCCATTCTCTTTTAGATAAACCTGAGCTATCGACGTCTACATTTTCACCTTTAATAAATTTTTGAATGATTATTTTTCCTTTTGCTGAAACTTCTGTCCCTCCAACTCTATAATCCATAAATGCGTCGTAAGTAATTGGAACCCATTTTTTAACAGTGTCCAACATTATGTCTGCATAAACTCTTATCTCATATTGAGCATGACTGTCAGCTCTTAGTCTTAAAAAGTTCATTAAATTTAATAAATCAGTTTTCCAATACCACTGAGTGTAAGTATTTAAAGTTAAATTCATTCTTGCTAATTCTCTTGCTAAACCTTTTTTATTTTCATCTATAGTTGAACCATCAAATCGCTCATTAAGCATAGTTTCATAATTGTCATATGTTCTCTCTGAATCATTTTTTAAAAGTTCTAAAACTTCTTTTGCTTGCTCACCTTCCAAAACATCTCCTCGTCCTTGTCTATTGCTTGAAGATTGAGCTGCTAAATTTTCTGTACTTGGTAAATAAAACTCTTTATCTAAAATAGAATACCTAGCTGAATACTCATTTACATTTGCTGTTCTGTGTCTAATCCATTGACGGGCAATAAAAATTGGTAGCTTAACATGGTATTTAATTTCACACATTTCAAATGGAGTACTATGCCAATGCCTCATTAAATATTTAATCAGGCCTGCATCTGTTGAAACTTTTTTGGTTCCTTTACCATAAGAAACTCTAGCTGATTGAACAATTGATGTGTCATCACCCATATAATCAATAACTCTTACAAAACCATGATCTAATGCAGGAATTGCTTCGTATAGAATATTTTCAAGTGCAGGAGCCGTAACTCTCTTAGTTTGACTCTGTTGAGACTGTTGTTCTTTAATTTCTTGTGATTGTTCGCTAGTTAATTTCATGATTTTTATTGAATCTCTTGTAATTGCTTTTATATTAATAGTGTTGGCTTGCCAACTATGACGATAAACGAATTTCGTAATAACCATTGCGGACGTGGGGGCAGTACCCACCACCTCCACCATTACAACTTATGGGGGTGAACTAGATTCGACGGATGACTAAAGGCTATTCTTTTGTTCGGGATTGTTCCACCGTGACGGGCTAATTTATAATTGCTAACGAAAGTTACGCACTTGCTGCTTAATTAACTTTGTTAATTAAGTAGACGGGGTCCGGGGCACCTGGCAACAGAACGCCCCTAAACTAAGGAAAGGATGTAGATATGGAAAAAGAAATGCTTGCAATAGCAAAGTTTAAATCTGGCGAAGGAAAATTTGAAAAATTCATGGGATGGATGCAATCAGATGAAGGAATGGGAGTAAGAAAAACTATTGCTCATGTTGAAAAAACGGTTCCAGCAATAGCACCAGATAAAAGTTATGTTATGTTTAAAGTCTCAGTTCATAATGAAGAAGAAATGAAGAAATTTGTTACTGGTCAAAACCCAGTTGCAAAACCCATTTTCGATGAATGTGTAGAAAGTGTTCAAATGTGGGAAATGAGTCCAGTTAAGCTTTAACTTTTAAATATTAAATTAAGGGGTCCGGGGCACCTGGCAACAGAACGCCCCTAACTATTTTATTTATTTTCTAAAATAAAATACGCTACAGCTTCTATTTCTTCCTCTGAAAGCAAAGCCTTAAAAGATGGCATGTTTCCAGCACCATTAGTTACTGAGTTTATAATACTGCTAATTTTTAACTTAATTGAGTATAAATTTGGCCCTTGTCCAGCCTGATGACAACTTTTGCATAGACTATTATAAATTTCACTTCCAATAACCAACTTCCGATCATGTGAATTTTTATCGCTACAAGCTACTAAAAACACCAAAGAAACAAATAATAAAATTTTTATCATCGATTACATATGTTAAAAATATGGTTTTAAATTGATTAATTCTAGAAAATTATTATGCATTAAGCTATTCTTAAATAATATAATTAATATATAAAGTTGATAAAAAAAATAGCAAAGGTTATTTTTTGTTATTTTGTTTAAAAGGCAACATTATCATGAAAAAAATATCAATCATCGGATTACCTATAATACTAATAATAATTTTAATTATTACATTAATTACAGGCCACAAAATTAATAAACAAAATTCTGCATCAAAAAAAAAAGAAATTTTTAATCTTACCCAGCAGCTACAAAGTAAAAATAATCAAATATCAATTGTTCAAAAATTTTTTTTACAACGTAATGAAAATATTAATGACGTGATTAGTCCAAATAATATTAATTTTTCTGAGATTTTTAAAGATAAGAATTTAGGAGACTTTAATAATTACTCTATCAGCAAATACAAAACAAATGATGTATTGTTTAATGCAAATATAAAAGCTGTAGCTTCAGCTTACATAGATTTTTATAATAATGATAATGAAATAATTCTTGTAACCTATGATGGTATCTTAGCAATAGGTAAACTAAGTAATATAAATAAATTTAAAAAAATAAGATCAAATATTACTAGCTTAGTAAAATTTGAAGATTTTTATATTAGTGATCAATATGGAGTAAAGGATATTTTGATTGATAATGATCTAATTTATGTTTCGCTAATAACAGAAAAAGAACAAGATTGTTTTAATTTAAAAATTATTAAATCAAAAATTAATAAAGAATTCCTAGATTTTGAAATTTTCTATGAAACTTCTCAATGTGTAAATAAAAAAAATGAACATGGATTTTTAGCACATCAAGGAGGTGGTGGCAGAATGGTAAAAAAAGATGACAACTCAATTATTTTTACTACAGGGGAATTTAGAAACCGGCCACTAGCTCAAGATGTAAATAGTGAATTTGGTAAAATTCTAAATATAGATACCGTCTCAAAAGAGGCTAAAATTATCTCTATGGGTCACAGAAACCCACAAGGACTATATTACAGTAAAAAGCATGATTTTATAATTTCGACTGAACACGGACCTAAAGGTGGTGATGAGATAAATTTAAATATAAATCCTATGGAACAAACTAAAAATTTTGGATGGCCTCTATCATCATACGGTGAACATTATTATAAAAATTATTCTAAAGAAATATTAGAACAGGCTCCCTTGAATAATTCACACAAAGATTATGGCTTTACAGAACCGGTTAAATACTTTGTGCCTTCAATTGGTATTAGTGAAATTGTGCCTCTGGATAAAAATGATGCTGAGTTTTTTGTTGGAGCAATGGGATCTGAGATAGTAGAAAAAGATTTAGGTTTGCATTACATATTATTAGATACAAACAAAAAAAAGGTAGTAGATCACAAATATGTTTTACTAAATGAAAGAGTAAGAGATATGGCTGTATCTAAAGATAGAAGAACAATAATTTTATTTCTAGAAACAAGCGGCTCATTAGCTATAATTAAAAAAAATTAGATGTTTGATGAAAAAACTCAAAATTGGAATAATAGTTAATGGAAACTTTGTTGATAAATACACCCATCAACTAGCCAGATGGATCAAATCTAATAATAAAAAACTAGTTTCAACATCTTTTATCTCAATAGAAAAGAAAAAAGATTTAAATTTTATCAATAAAAAAATTTTAAAAAAAATTTTTTTCAAGCTTATTATATTCTTTGAAAATTTATTGTTACAATTTCACCAAATTCACAAAAGTCATTTAAAAAAGATTGATTTAAGAAAAGTAATTAAAAATAAAATTATAATTCAAAAATATAAAATTGGTAATAAATATTTATTCAAAAATAAAGGTATCGAAAAAGTTAAAAAAGAAAAGTTTGATATTTTAATTCGTTCATGTGGTGAAATAATTTCAGAGGATTTAATAAAAACGACAAAGTATGGAATTTTATCATTTCATCATGGTGATTATAGAAAATTTCGTGGTTCTCCTGCTGGATTCTGGGAAGTTTTTTATAGGGAAATTAAGACTGGATTTATGATTCAAAAAATTGATAAAACTTTAGATTTTGGCAATATTATTTCAAATGGATTCTTTCAAACAAAATCTTTTTTTTTATTAAATCAAGCTGAGCTATACGAAAAAAGTAATTTTTATATTAAAAAAATAATTTTAGATTTTTATAATAATAGAAATTTTAAATTTCTTAAAAAAAGAAATAAAGGAAAAGTTTTTGAAACTCCTAAAATTACCAATCAGATTAAATATTTAATTAGGACATTTTTTGTTTTATTGAAAAAAATTTCTGGAAGAAAAAAGATATTTCAATTAGCTCTATTTAATATCAATTCTTTAAATAAACCTACTTATATAAAAAATGATGAAAAAAAGTTTTTAGCTGATCCCTTTTTATTTAAGAAGAAAGGTAGAACTTATTGTTTTGCTGAAGAATATGATTTTATAAAAAAGAAAGGTCATATCATTTGCAAAGAATATAACGGTCAGTCTCTAAGAAATAAAAAGATTGTTATTGAGGAAAAGTTTCATTTATCTTTTCCATATATTTTTGAGTATAATAAAAATATTTATATGTGTCCTGATACTTCTGAAATTTCAGAGGTCAGAGTATATAAATGTATGTCATTTCCACACAAATGGAAATTTCATAAAACCATCAAAAAAAATATTAAAGCTGTAGATAGCATACTTTTTAAAAAAAATAATCTATGGTGGTTATTTACTAATATAGACAGATCTCTCACTGGTGACTTTACACATGATTTATCTATTTTTTATTCTAAAAATGGACCATTAACGAATAAATGGTATGAGCATTTATTAAACCCAATTAAAATGAATTCCTCAGAGTCTAGAAATGGTGGGTTAATTTTTGATAAAAATAAAATATTTAGAATTTCTCAAAAACAAGGATTTGATAATTATGGAGAAGATATAAATTTTCATCAAATAAAACTTTTAACTACAAAAAAATATATTGAAAAAAATATAAAGAATAAAGAATACGAAAAAATTAAAAAAGTATTAAATAATAAAAACATACACCATATTTCAAAATTAGATGAAAAAATTATATTAGATTTTAAATAATTTATTTTTTGACAATTTGCTTACCTAGCTCTGCTTGTGCTGCTGCTAGTCTTGCAACAGGTACTCTGTAAGGTGAACAAGAAACATAATTTAATCCTACTTTAGAGCAAAACATTATACTTTTAGGGTCTCCTCCATGCTCTCCACAAATTCCGAGTTTTAATTTTTTATTTTGTTTTTTTCCTTTTTCTACTGCAATTTCAATTAAATCTGCAACTCCCTCGTCAATTGATACAAAGGGATCTATTGAGAATATTTTATTGTCCAAATAGTCATTTAAAAATTTTCCACTATCATCTCTACTAATTCCAAAAGTTGTTTGTGTTAAGTCGTTAGTTCCAAAACTAAAAAACTCAGCATGTTTGGCAATTTCTTTAGCTTTGATTGCTGCTCTTGGAAGTTCAATCATTGTTCCAACCATAAATTCTATTTTTACTTTATGTTGTTTTTGAACTTCGCTGGCAATATTTATTACTAAATCTTTCATTATTTTAATTTCAGCTTCTGTTGAAACTAAAGGAATCATAATTTCTGAAAAAGCTGATTTAATCTTTTTCTTTTTAAGTTCTGCTAGTGCTTCAAAAATAGCTCTACATTGCATTTCATATATTTCTGGGAAAGATATGCCAAGTCTGCAACCTCTATGACCTAACATTGGGTTTTGTTCGTGTAATTCTTCTATTCTAGACTCAACTTCTTTAATTGGAAGATTGACCACATTTGCTACTTCACTAATTTCTTTTTCTGTTCTTGGTAAAAATTCATGCAGAGGAGGGTCCAATAATCTAACTGTAACAGGTAGACCGCTCATAATTTTGAAGATTTCTATAAAATCTTTTTTTTGATGAGGTAAAAGTTTTTCAAGTGCTTTAGCTCTATCTTCTTTAGTTTTAGATAAAATCATTTCACGAACAGATAAAATCCTTTCTTCATCAAAAAACATGTGTTCTGTTCTACAAAGACCAATACCCTCTGCTCCAAAATCTTTTGCTATTTTTGTATCTTTGGGTGTTTCTGAATTTGTTCTAATATTTAATTTTCTAAAACTATCTGCCCATGACATTAATTTTGAAAAATCACCAGAAATTTCTGGTTTTACTGTTGAAACACTTCCTGAAATAATTCTGCCGGTAGATCCATCAATCGTTATAATTTCACCTTCTTTAATTTCCATAGATTGAGTTTTGAATGTCTTATTTTCATAATTTATATCAATTTCACTCGATCCAGAAACGCATGGTCTGCCCATTCCTCTGGCAACTACTGCAGCATGACTTGTCATTCCTCCTCTTGCAGTCAAAATCCCCTTTGCTGCATGCATTCCTTGAATATCTTCTGGAGAAGTCTCCACCCTAACTAGAATTGTATCTTGCATCATGTCCGTTAATCGCTCTGCCTCTTCAGAGGTAAAAACCACTTTGCCACTCGCAGCACCCGGTGACGCTGGCAAACCATTCGCTATAACATTTATTGAGCTATTCTCATCTAAAGTAGGATGAAGTAAGGTATCTAAAGAATTAGGGTCAATTCTTAAAACAGCTTCTTTTTTTGAAATTAATTTTTCTTTTACCATTTCAACCGCAATTTTTACTGCTGACTTTGCCGTTCTCTTTCCAGACCTTGTTTGAAGCATCCATAATTTTTTATTTTCAACTGTAAATTCAACATCCTGCATATCTTTGTAATGTTTTTCTAATTTTTTTAAAATTTTATGTAATTGTTTATAAATTTTAGGCATAACTTCTTCCATCGATGGAGCTTCCACTTTTGCTTGCTGTCTTGCTTTTTTAGTTATGTGTTGTGGAGTTCTTGTTCCTGCAACAACGTCTTCTCCTTGTGCATTTATTAAATATTCACCATAAATTTCGTCAAATCCATTTGAAGGATTTCTGGTAAAAACAACTCCTGTTGCACAATCTTCACCCATATTACCAAAAACCATTGATTGAACATTAACTGCCGTTCCCCATTCAGCAGGTATTTGATTTAATTTTCTATAAACTTTTGCTCTATTGCTTTCCCAAGATAAAAATACCGAACTAATTGCTCCCAATAGTTGTTCGTGAACATCTTGGGGAAAATCTTTTTTAGTTTTTTCTTTAACAGTTCTTTTAAAATCTACAATCAATCCATCCCAGTCATTTTCATCTAGATCGGTATCTAAAAGAACTCCTTTAGTAAGTTTGTAGTTTTCAATTAATTCTTCAAAGTGATAACTCTCAACTCCCATTACTACATTTCCATACATCTGAATAAATCTTCTATAGCTGTCTTTAGCAAATCTTCCATTAGAAGTTCTTAATTTTAATGCATTTACTGTTTTATCATTTAAACCAAGGTTTAAAATCGTATCCATCATTCCTGGCATTGATACTCTAGCACCAGACCTAACAGACAAAAGTAAAGGATTCTTTAGGTTTCCAAATTTTTTACCAACGTCTTTTTCGATTACTTTTAATTCTTTTTTAATTTGATTTACTAGATTTTTATTTAATCTTTTTTTATCTATGTAAAAAAGTTCACATACTTTAGTTGAGATTGTAAACCCTGGTGGAACTGGAAGGCCCATTCTTCCCATCTCAGAAAGATTAGCACCCTTGCCTCCTAAAAAATTTTTAGGATTTTTAATCTTTTTACTTTCTTTAGATTTAAAATTTAAAATAAGTTTGTTCATTAATGATTCTCGATCAAAGAAAAATTAACATAATTATCAAATGTTTTACATAGCATTTGGATTAGTTCTAGTCTGTTTTTTTTTATCGCAGGATCCTTTTCGTTTACAATTACGTTATCAAAAAAATCAAAAATTACTTTTTTAGACTCAGCTAAATTGTCTAAAGATTGTTCAAAATCCTCGTCTTTATTGATGCTTTGAAAGTACTTTCTCAATTCATTAATTTTTTTAAATAGATCTTTTTCAAGTTCTGTTTTAAAAATACCAGGGTCAGTTGTATTTGATAATTCAAGTTTTTGGTCCTTTGATTCATTATCTAATATACTTGAGGCTCTTTTGTAACTTGATATTAAATCAATGCCAGTTGGCTTATCAATAAATTTATTTAAACTTTTAGCCTTACTAAAAATAATTACGGATTGATCAAGATTTGGAGAGTTTGTTGAAGCTTGAATAATATCATGACGAATTTTTTCTTCTTTCATGTAAAATCTTAATCTGTCCATCAAAAAGTCAGCTAATTCTTTTTGTAATGACTTATTCTCAAATTCAAACCCTTGCTCTATGTATAAACTTGATGAATAACTAATTAAGTCTCTTATTTTAAAATCTTTTTTATTTTCAACTATTATTTTTATTATTCCTAAAGCAAGTCTTCTTAAAGCAAATGGGTCCTTAGAGCTTGTTGGTTTTTGATTTATTCCAAAAAAACCAACTAGTGTGTCTAATTTATCAGCCAATGAAAGTGCAATACTATAGGGTTTCTTTGGTATTTTTGAATTTAATCCAGCTGGTAAATACTGTTCGCTTATAGCTCTACAAATATCTTTTTCAAAACCTTGTTCTTCTGCAAAATAACCTCCCATAACTCCCTGAAGTTCTGGAAACTCTCCAACAAGTTCAGAAACCAAATCTACTTTGCAAATAGATGAGGATAATTCAACTTTTTCTTTGCTGATTAATAATTCATCTGAAAGCATCCCACCAAGCTTTCTCATTCTTTGAACTTTGTCAAAATATGTTCCGAGACTTTTAAAATAATTCATAGATTTTAGACTTGAAACTCTTTTAACTAAATTTTGCGATTTATCTTTTTGCCAAAAAAATTCTGCATCACTTAATCTAGCCTCTACAACTCTTTCGTTTCCTAGTTTTATTAAACCACTCTTATCTTGTTTATTGATTACAACTAAAAATTTATTTGTAATATTTTCTTTTTTATCAAAAGTTGGAAAATATTTTTGATGATGCTGCATAGTGATGATCAAAATTTCTTTTGGAATATTAAGAAATTTTCTATCAAATTCACATAATATCACATTTGGTTGATCTATTAAATCAACAATTTCATCAAGTAGTTTTGGATTGTTTTCAATTGTTATATTTTTCTTTTTTGTAATTTCATTAAATTTTTTTTCTATTAAATTTTTTCTATGATTTTGATCAATAGTAATATTTAATTTTTTAAAAAAATTATTATAATCTTTGAAATTGTTAAATATTTTTCTCTTTTCCTCAAATTCCTTGTCTATAAAAGTTGAGTTTGATGAAATTAAGTGATGAAAATTAAAATTTAATTTTTTTTTATCAAATATAGCCAGTATTGATTTTAGAGGTCTACCCCAATTTAAGTCAAACTCACCCCATTTCATTGATTTTTTCCATTGAATTTTTTGCAATACCAAAGGTACAAATTCCTCCAATAAATTGTGAGTATTAAGTTTTTTTGACTTTGTTTTAAAAAAATAAAATTCTCCTTTTTCATTCTTTTTTTTAATAAGGTCCTTTTTGAATATGTTATTTGATCTCATAAATCCCTCCAACGCCATTTCAGGGGCATTTATATTGGGTCCTTTAACTTCTTCAGCTTTTAAAACAATTTTTTTCTGAAGACCTTTGAATACGATTATCAATCTATTTGGTGTTGAATATGATGAACTTTTTTTAAAAGAAATAGATTTTTTTTCAAATAATTCATTAAAGCTATGTAATAAATTTTCTCTTAGACTTTTTTGAAGAGATGAAGGTATTTCTTCACTAAATAATTCTAAAAAAAATTCTGACATTTAGCTTTGACTATCTAGCCATATACCGGCTGCAGCTTTTGTGATATCTCGAATTCTACCTATATATCCAGCTCTCTGTGCTACACTTATTGCGCCTCTTGCATCTAAAATATTAAATACATGACTTGCTTTTAAACATTGGTCGTATGCAGGTAATGATATCTTTTTTTCTACTAAAGATTTCGCCTCCAACTCATGCATATCAAAAATCTTTAATAAATTATCAACATTTGCATGTTCAAAATTATATGCAGAAAATTCTCTTTCTGCTTGATAAAAAACATCATGATATTTAACTCCATCATCGTTCCATAAAAGTTCATACACATTTTTTTGTTGTTGAGTAAACATACATATTCTTTCTAAACCATAAGTAATTTCAACTGAAATGGGTTTACATTCATAGCCTGCCATTTGTTGAAAATAAGTAAATTGAGTTATTTCCATGCCATCACACCACACCTCCCAACCTAAACCAGCAGCACCTAGCGTTGGACTTTCCCAATCATCTTCAACAAATCTAATGTCATGTTCGTTATGATCTATGCCTATAACTGACAAACTATTAAGGTACAATTTTTTTATATTGTCTGGTGAAGGTTTAATCAAAACTTGAAATTGATAGTAGTGCTGCAATCTATTAGGATTGTCTCCATATCTTCCATCTGTAGGTCTTCTTGATGGCTGAACGTATGCAGCCTTCCATGGTTTTGGCCCCAATGATCTAAGAGTTGTTGCCGGATGAAATGTTCCTGCTCCAACCTCTATGTCATAAGGTTGTAAAACAATACATCCTTTTTTACTCCAAAATTTTTGAAGATTTAAGATTGTTTCTTGGAATGATTGAATTTTTTTTTTTGTTTTAGAAACCATATCTTTGCCAAATTGACCTTTCGTCTAAAATGTTAGCTAATTGATCTACATGATTATTTGAAGACGAAAGTTTCTGACTTAACCAACCTTTAGTTTTTTCAAACTTTTTAACAATTACATCATCTCCAAATTTTTCTTTTAAAACTTGATGAGCATTTCCAATTCCATCTATTAGTCCTAAATCTTTTGCTTTACTGCCTGACCAAAATTCTCCTGAAAAAAGCTCAACTTCAGATTTATTTAATTTAGACCCTCTACTTTTTTCTACTACATCTATAAAATCTTTGTGCAAATCTAATTGAATTCTTTTTAATCTTTCAATGTCCTCATTTTTTTCTTCTAAAAATGGATCTAGTGTACTTTTGTTTTTACCAGCAGTATGAACTCTTCTTTCTACACCAATTTTTTTTATTAATTCTGTAAACCCAAATGATGAGTAAATTACTCCTATAGATCCAATGATTGAACTTGAGTTCGCATAAATTTCATCACCAGCACATGAAATAAGATAACCTCCTGATGCTGCCACATCTTCTGCAAATATAATTACTTTTTTTTTATTTCTTTTAGCCTCTTGTCTAATTAAACTATAAATTAAGTGTGACTGAACAGGTGATCCGCCAGGAGAATTAATGGTAATAGCAACACAAGAAGCTTTTTTAAGAGAAAAAGCCTTTTTTATAAGCTCTTCTTGTCCAGCAAAATCAATTCCTTGTTTAAATTTCCCAGCATTTCCAATAACTCCGCTTAACTTTATATGAGCTACAGTCTTTTTCTTTTTAAAAAAAGAGAACATTGTTATTCCTTATAGAATTAATAATTGAATATATATATCCTACTTATAATTGAAGAATCAGGTGCGTCAATTGATAAGTAATATATAAAAGTTAATTATATTAATTTAAACTGATTATGGGAACTGTAGTACAGCTTAAAAACCAGATAAATGACTCTTATTTTCAACTTAAAAATTCAGTTGAAGATAAACTTGTTCTAACAGAAGAAAAAATAAAATCAAAATTAGCTAGTGATGTTGAGCTGGTACAAAAAATGACTAACTATCATATTGAAACAGGAGGCAAAAGATTACGAGCTCTTTTAACATTAGGATCCGCAAAACTATGTGGATACACTAAAGGTTCTAGAGACGTAAATCTTGCAGCTTGTGTAGAATTAATTCATAGCGCAACATTAATGCATGATGATGTAATTGATGAAGGTGTCATAAGAAGAGGAAAAAAAACTTTAAATAAGATATGGGATAACCATTCTTCTGTTTTAATTGGTGATTACTTGTTAAGTAGATGCTTTGAGATGATGGTAGAAGATGGTAATTTAGAAGTACTAAAATTATTATCATCAACCTCATCTAAGATTGCACAAGGTGAAGTTTTACAACTTCAGCATAAAGGTGAAGTAGACATGCTTGAAGAAACTTATTTGAAAATCATTTCAGCAAAAACTGCTGAACTATTTGCGGCTGCAACAAAGGTGGGTGCAATTTTATCAGATGCTGATACAAAAGAAAAAAATGCTCTTGAATTTTATGGAAGAAATCTTGGGCTTACTTTTCAAATTGCAGATGATACTCTTGATTATAATTCTGATCTAAAATTATTTGGAAAAAAAGTTGGTCAAGATTTTTTTGAAGGAAAAATTACTTTACCTATAATCTTGCTATTTCAAAAAATAAACTTTGATGAAAACAAATTATTAATTGAGCTGTTTAAAAAAGATATAAGAAATAGTGATGACTTTAAAAAAATAATTACCATCATAAAAAAATATAACATTATTGAAGAGTGTTATCAAAAAGCTCGACATTACATAAATCTTGCTTCAAATTCATTAGTGGTATTTAAGGACTCTAAAGAAAAAGAAATACTTAAAAACCTTACTTCATTTAGTTTGGGAAGAAATTTTTAAGGATTTAATATAGATTTAATCCAATTTCCACTTTTATCCTTGGTATATTTTAATCTTTCATGAATTCGGTTGTCTCCATCTAACCAAAATTCAATACTTGTTGGAGATAAATTCCATCCAGACCAATAACTAGGTCTTGGAACTTTATTTACATCATTATATTTTTGTTTGAATTCTCTAATTAAATTTATGAGTTCACTCCTACTGCCTAATTCTTTACTTTGTTTAGAGGCCCAGGCCCCAATCCTACTTTCATAACCTCTTGAATTGTAATACTGATCAGCAACTCCATCTGCTACCTGGGTAACTGTTCCACTAACTCTTATTTGTCTTAAAAGACTTTTCCAATGAAAGCACATTGCAGCTTTAGGATTTTCTTTTAATTCATTTCCTTTTTGGCTGTTCAAGTTAGTATAAAACACAAATCCCTTTTGATTAAATTCTTTTAACAAAACTACTCTTACTGATGGAAAACTATCTTTATTAGATGTGGCTAATGAAAGCGCATTAGGATCATTAGGTTCTGACTTTTCAGCTTCTTCCATCCATATCTTAAATAGCTGAATAGGATCTTCTAGATCCAAAAAACAGTTATTAAGGCCAAGTGAGTTTTTTTGATTCATAATTTAAACAAAATAATCTATATAATATAGATAATGTCATTTAATACTTTTGGAAAGTTATTTCGTTTCTCAACCTGGGGTGAGTCCCATGGTCCTGCTATTGGCTGCATAGTTGATGGCTGCCCACCTAATATAAATCTTAAGGAAAAAGATATACAAGTAGAATTGGATAAAAGAAAACCAGGTCAGTCAAAATTCACAACTCAACGAAAAGAAGATGATAAGGTACAAATACTATCCGGAGTATTTGAGGGAAAAACAACCGGAACACCTATTTCTCTTATTATTTATAACAAAGATATGAGGTCAAAAGACTATGGTAAAATAAAAGATAAATTTAGACCAGGACATGCTGATTTAACTTATTTTAAAAAATATGGAATAAGAGATTATAGAGGTGGTGGAAGATCTTCCGCAAGAGAAACTGCTGCCCGAGTTGCAGCTGGTGCAATAGCAAAATTAGTTTTACAAAAAAAGTTAGGAAAAAAATTTAAAGTCATTGGAGCTGTTACCCAACTAGGAATTTTAGGATGTGATTCTAATCAATGGAACGATAAAATAATTACTAAAAATCCATTTTTTTGTCCTGATAAATCGATGATTAAACTTTGGGAAAAATATTTGTTGGGTGTTAGAAAATCTGGGTCTTCTTGTGGCGCTATAATTGAAATAAGAGCAAGAGGAGTACCCGCAGGATTAGGCGCACCTATCTATTCAAAATTGGACTCTGATATAGCATCAGGATTAATGAGTATAAACGCTGTCAAAGGAGTTAATATTGGAGCTGGAATGAATTCAGCACATTTAAGTGGAGAACAAAACTCAGATGAAATTTCTCAAAAAGGTAAAAAATTAAAATTTAACTCTAATAATGCAGGAGGAATTTTAGGAGGTATATCAAGTGGTCAAGAGATTATTGCTTCATTTGCTGTAAAACCTACATCATCAATTTTAAAAACTAGAAAAACTATTAATAAATTTGGAAAAAATACTACTATTTCTGTTAAAGGAAGACACGATCCTTGTGTAGGTATTAGAGCTGTTCCCGTTGGAGAAGCTATGATGAATTGTGTTTTATTAGATCACTATCTAATGAACAAGGCTCAATGTAGCTAGGATTACTATCAATTTTTTACAACTTTAATTGATTGTTTTTTGAACAAAACATCCGTAATTTTTTTTGAAATTTGTGTGGCATTTAATCCTGCTAACTCATACATATTTCTTGGGCTATCTTGTTCAATAAAAGTATCAGGTAATGTCATTGCTCTAAACTTTAAACCTTTATCAAAAATACCTTTTTCAGCTAATAAATTTTTAACATGAGAGCCGAAGCCACCGATCGATCCTTCTTCAATAGTAATCATTAATTCATGTTCTCTTGCACATTTTAAGATAAGTTCTTGATCTAAAGGTTTTGCAAATCTTGCATCAACAATTGTTGTTGTAAGACCTTTGTTCAATAATTCCTCAGCTGCTAATTTGCATTCCTCAAGTCTTGTTCCTAAACTTAAAATACAAACTTGTTTTCCTTCTTGAACAACTTTTCCTTTACCTATTTCAATTTTTTCATCTATTGAAGGTAAATCAAGCCCAACTCCTGTTCCTCGAGGATATCTAATTGCACTTGGCTTGTCATTTATATCAATTGAAGTATTTATCATTTTTACCAATTCCACTTCATTACTTGCTGCCATTACTATAAAATTAGGTAGAGTTGATAAATAAGTAATATCAAATGAACCAGCGTGTGTTGAACCATCTGCACCAACTAAACCTGCTCTATCTATAGCAAACCTTACTGGTAAACTTTGAATAGCTACATCATGAACAATCTGATCATAAGCTCTTTGCAAAAAAGTTGAATAAATTGCTGCATAAGGTTTATAACCTTCTGTAGCTAAACCAGCTGCAAACGTTACTGCATGTTGCTCGGCTATACCTACATCAAACATTCTTTTAGGGAATTCTTTTCCAAAAATATCCATTCCAGTTCCACCTGGCATTGCAGCTGTTATTCCAACAACTTTACTATCCTTTTGAGCATGCTTAACTAATGTGTTGGCAAACACTTTTGTGTAAGCAGGAAGGTTGTTGCCACTTTTAACTTGTTCCCCTGTTTTAACATTAAATTTTGAAACTCCATGATAATGATCTGTTGCTTTTTCTGCATAAGAATAACCTTTTCCTTTTTGAGTTTTTACATGAATCATAATTGGCCCCTCATGTTTTGAGTCTCTTGCATTTTTTAAAATTGGAACAAGGGTTGTTAAATCATGACCATCAATTGGACCTGCATAATAAAAACCTAATGAATTAAATAGAGTACCTCCTGTAACAGCAGACCTTAAAAAATCTTCTGCTTTTCCTGCTTTAGCGCTAAATCTTTTTGAAAAGGCTGATGTAATTAACTTAAGTGTTTCTCTTAAACTAAAATATATTTTACCAGTAAATAATTTTGCTAAGTATGTTCTCATAGCACCCACTGGTTTAGCTATAGACATGTCATTATCATTTAAAATTACAATCATTTTAGTTTTTGATGCTCCAGCGTTATTCATTGCTTCATAAGCCATACCTGCACTTATTGCTCCATCACCAATCACTGCTATCACATTAGATGATTTGTTAGCTAATTTGTTTGCTTCAGCAATACCTAATGCTGAAGATATAGATGTTGAACTATGGGCAGCTCCAAAAGGATCATACTCACTTTCTGATCTTTTTGTAAATCCAGATAGCCCATTTCCTTGTCTTAAAGTTCTAATTTTATTTTTTCTTCCAGTTAAAATTTTATGGGGATAAGATTGATGACCAACATCCCAAATTAATTTATCATTAGGAGTATCAAAAACATAATGAAGAGCAACTGACAATTCAACTACACCTAAGCCTGCTCCTAAATGCCCACCAGTTTCTGATACTGCACTAATCATTTCTTTTCTGACTTCGTCAGAAACTGTCTGAAGCTCATCTTCTGATATCTTTCTTAAATCAGATGGAAAATTTATATTATTTAAAAATTTATAATTTTGTGTCATTTTTCTCTATTTAAGATGTAATTTAATGTTTCTTTAATATTATTTGAATTTGATCCATATTTTTTTAAATTTTTATTAATATCAAAAATAATTTTATCACAATATTTAATAGCATTGTTGTACCCAAGTAAACTTATAAGTGTTGCTTTTCCTTTTTTTTGATCTTTGCCTGTTTTTTTTCCTGCTATTTTTGAGTTACCTTTAAAATCAATCAAATCATCTGCTATTTGAAATAATAAACCAATATCAGAACCAATATTTTCAAAAAATTTTATTTCTTTAGCATTTTTTTTCTTAATAATTGCCGGAGCTAAACAGCAAAAACTAAATAATTTCCCTGTTTTTTTAATTTCCATTTCTATGATTTTATCTTTTGATATCTTCTTTTTTTCATAACTAAGATCTAAATATTGACCACCAGCTATACCTAAGTGACCTGAGCATTCTGATAATCTTTTAATTAAATTAATCTTAATTTTTTCACTCACTTTTAATGTGGGACTTGCTAAAATTTCAAATGCCATTGTAAGTAAAGAGTTTCCAGCAAGAACTGCTGTGGATTCCCCAAATTTAATATGAGTAGATGGTTTGCCTCTTCTCATTTTATCATTATCCATACAAGGCAAATCATCATGAATAAGTGAGTATGCATGAATACACTCTACCGCTGCACCAATAGTAATTAATGTTTTGTGATCAATTGATAACAGTGAACCAATATCAATTAAAATTTTAGATCTAATTTTTTTTCCACCTGGAAATAATCCATACTTCATTGATGGGATTAATTTAGAATTATTTTGTTTATCAATAAATCTCTTTAAGTATAGATTTGTATCTTTTGCAATTTTAGCAATTTTGTATTTCATTTTTTTTTGATAATTTCTTTAACTTTTCTATTTGTTTCCTCACTTATAAACTTAAAACTTTTATGAAATTTTTTTTCAATAATATTATTTAACTTCAGTAATTTCTGATAGTTTTCAATAGAATTATTTAAATCTTTTTCATTTTCTAAAGATTCAATTATTTGATTTGCTTTATCTGTTAGCTCCTCGAGTGAACTTGGGTCATTATCAAGTGGTAAATTTTTATCTTTCATATAATAATGATTATTAATACATGAAATCTATTCAATCAAAT
>Ga0233427_10002008_pt1 | contig 20152 bp, 18 predicted proteins | sample SI_118_April2016_5_FD_179885 | JGI IMG/M metagenome (GOLD analysis project Ga0233427, IMG submission 179885) | Seawater microbial communities from Saanich Inlet, British Columbia, Canada - SI_118_April2016_100_MG | ecosystem: Environmental > Aquatic > Marine > Inlet | place: Canada: British...
TGCCGCGAATGGAGCCTTTCTTCAGCGTGAACACGTCGACCTTGCCGACCGCGCCGACACCTTTGGCAAGAATATCGGTGAAACTACCAACACCCTTAACGGTCTGTTTCGCCGCTTCCAGGGCCACCTTCGCCGTGTGCATCGCGGTGAACAATCCAACAATGCGGGGGTCCGCATCGATGGGGATCGCGGTGATCCCCGCGCGGATCGCTTGCAGGGTCTTTTGGGCGGTGACCTTGGCAGCGATGACGCCGACCTTGGCCACTTCATTGGCGGCGATGGCTGTCCGCCATGGCGTGTTGCCGGCCTCGCAGACACCGCGCGCCGGATAATTCGGTATGTGTTTACATTTGGTTTTGAACGGCTGCCACCAACAGATTTTCATGTCTTGGCGGCAACTTTTAATCTTCCGTTTGTTGGCGCTGATATTGCTGTTCAGATTGTTCAAGTCGCGTTGCAATTTGTTGACCTCGTTCTCGGCACTCTTGATGCCCGACGTCGATTTTGTACGCTCCGCTTTTACGGTCTTGCGCATAGACGCAATGTTGCCGTTCAGCTTGTCGACTTCCTATTGCGCGGCGGTCAAATCCTTGACCGCTTTGTCCAAGCCCGGCTTCAGGCCATCGAAGGCCTTCTTCACGGCATCCTTACCCGCCGTCCTGATCCATTTCGCCGGATCGGATTTAAGGCTCGCGGCTAGGAAGAAGTCGGTTTTGGCGAAGTCGGTGAACTTCTTCAAATCTTTGATCCCGGCGAAGGCCTTGAGATCAAATTTAAACAGTTCGCCGAAGTCCGCGTTGGCCAGCATGGTGGCGCTGGTCAACAACATGGTCACGTCGATGGCCGCCTTGGAGCCGAACAAAGAAAAAGCTTCGGCGCGGATTTTGACTTTCGGCGGCGGGAAGGTGCCTTCCTCGCGGTTCACCCGGGCGACGATGTCGACCTTGGCGTTCGGTAAGGAAATGGGGCCAATATTGAGTTTTTTGGTGTTGGCTTTGATCTCGATACCTTCGTCGGCGCTCATGAATGCCGTCTCAACGGTCGCCAGGTTGGTGCCGAGAATGCGCAGCGCGCCGGAAATATCGAAGCCGAACTTGCCGCCGGCCTCGAGGTTGATGGCAATTTTCGGACCCTTGCCCTTTTCCGTGCCGGCAATGGCAACGTCAGGGACGAAGTCCAACGGCACCTTGATGTTGCCGCCGCTGGTGACTTTTAGCAGGTCGCGGTAAATCGACAGCATATCTTTCAGCGACAGCGAACCCACCTTGTTCGGGCCGTCGTCGATCTCCAAGCTGAGGGCTTCCGGCAACGGGAAACCCGCCGTCGTCGTGCCGATCTGCGCCGAGGTGGCGACATCAAATCTCTTGCCGCCGATGGATGTTTTGCCGCTGGTGCCAACAGACAGCGTGCCTGAGGCATCCGCTGTCATTTCCATGGCGTAGTCTTCGATGGTCAGGAACTTCAAGCCGAAGGCTTTCTTCCAAGGTTCGCCCTCGAAAATCGACATGGAAACACCGATTTCCGGCGCACCGGAAGTGTCCAAGGTGATCGCCTGTTCCAATGTCATCGGAACGGTCTGGCCGCCAATCTTGAAATCCGTGGCGCCGGCGAAACCGACCGAGGCGCCTTCCGTTGACAGCGATGCATTGAAACTAAATTGAACGTTGGCCGGCAACTGAATTAATCCGCCGATTTTCGGGTGGAAGGTCGGCAATGATGCAGTTAGGCTCAATTCCGGTGTCGGTAGGCTGCCGCCGAGCATGGCATCCAAAATGCCGCCCGAAAGCCCTGTCGTCAGTTGAACCTTCGACGATTTGCCGCCGAGGAATTTGATCGCGTCGTCGAGCGCCTTGGCTTCGCCGAGATCCAGCGCGCCGAAATATTTCAGGCCCTGGGCGACCTCAAAGGTGTAGTCGTCACCACCTTCATAAAAGCGATCGATCTCGGCGCGTGCGCCGTCGGGCAAATCACCTGCGTCGATTTCCAGGTCTGCGCCGGCGATGGCCAGCAATTGGTCGTCGAAGACAAGGATATCCAACAACTCGATGCCGGGGACTTTCTTGAACATCTTCTTGAAGCTGACCTTGCTGGTCGGCCCGAAGGTAAAGAAGGTGTCTTTCAAGGTGCCGCCGGAATACGCGGTGAAACGCCAATTGATATTGATGAACTTGACGTTGGCCTTGAGCACGCCACCTTCAAACATTGCATTGGCGAGTTCCAGGTTACCAAGTTTCTTGGCGCCGAAGAATTTCAGAAATTTCTTAATCGCGGGAATATCATTGAGTGTCACCGAGCCTTTTGCCGCCGCGGCTTGCGCGTCCTCGGCAAAGGTCTGGGCGTGCACTGGCTGGGCACTAAACGTGACCAGCAGCATTAAGGCGGCAAAAACCGCCAGCCAACGTTTTTTAATTACAAATATTTTGGAAATGGTCACATACGTACGGGCGGTGATCGACATCACAGCATCCCCTCCTGATTATCCCCAATTTAAGTCAACGGACCAGACATCCCCAAAATGCCCGGGTTTTGTATGGGTGGCATATTAGCTAAAAAAGTTTCAATGTATGTGACTCAGCGCACGCGCGTGCGCATTTTTTCCATATTTTTAGACTGCGATCAAATTTCCAGGCTAACGCCATGCCGCCAATTCCTCCGACACCTTCCAGCATCCACGCCTTGTCGGCCTTTTTATACGTCATGTTGGCGCTTTCGGGTGTGGGCGCGGCGGTCTTTCACTGGCCGGTGCTGACCTGGGCCGGGGTGGGATGTACGGTCGCTTTCCTGGCACTACAATTCCGTAACGTACCGCGGTTCCAGGCGATCATGGCATTGGTGATGATCGCAATTGGTCTGAGTGTGGGCAGCCAAAGCGAAAAAGTGGCCGATGTGCTGGTGGACGGATTGATCAAGGCGCAACTCTTTTTGGTTCTGTTTTTCGCCGTCGCCTGGCTGCAAATTCCGGCGGCGGATAGCCCTGCACTTCGCGCGGTCCGGCGGACCGTTGTTTCCCAGCCGCCGGGCTGGCGGTTTTTATATTTGGCCGGCGCCGGACATATCTTGGGTTCCGTGCTCAATATTGCCGGTTTGGTGCTGCTGTCGACGATGGTCGAGCGCCAGACCGATGCGGGCCTGCAGCGCCGCATGGCGTCGGCGCTGATGCAAGGATTTGTCGCCGCGTCAATTTGGTCGCCTTTCTATGTCAGCGTCATTGTCGTGCTGATCGCCCTGCCGGAACTTGATTGGTCGGATGCGATATTCCATGGATTGCCGATTGCCGCCGTGACGGTCGCCTGTGCCTGGATTTTCGACCGCGTCGTGCATCGCCGTCCGCCGCCCGGCAGCTCGTTATCCGGCAACCCGCAACCACCGGGTTATCCGCTTGGGATGCGTCATCGGATTAATTTGGCTGGCGTGCTTGGCGCATTGGTCGTGGTTGTCGTCGGGACCGTGGAACTGAGCGGCCTGTCTTTACCGGTGGTGCTAGCCCTAGTGGCGCCGCCCTTCGGCGTCGTTTGGATGGCCTTGCTGGCCGGGCCGGGCCGGCGGTGGCGGCGGGGCGCAGTGCGGCGCATCTGGCCGGGGTCGTGTTTGATCGTTTGCCGGGCCTGCGCAATGAAGCGTTGGCGTTTACTGCGGCCAGCGTATTTGGCATCGGTGTCGCGGCGGGCATGCCGGCCGATGCGCTCGGCATGCTTAGCAATGGTGGGGCGTCGTCGGATTGGGCCTTTGTGGATTGCATCCGTTGATCCCGGTGAATTTCATCGGCGAAGCGCTTCCCCCCGACGTCATCGGCCTGCCGGCGGAAATCATCGGCATGGCGTTGTTGGGGGCTTGGGGGCTCAGCACGTTGGTTTCACCGGTGTCTGGAACGACGCTGATGATGTCAAAGTTCGTCGGGATCTCCAGCCACACCATTGCCTGGCGTTGGAACACGCCTTATGCCCTGGTGGCGACAACGGTGGTCAGCTTGTCGGTGATCGCTGCGTGGCGTATGCACTTGTATTGATCACGCCGCAAAATATTCTGTAGGCTAGAGGCCCCATCCATGCCCCGCATCCTTGCTCTTGATACGGCGACCAACGCGTGTTCCGCGGCATTTTCCGTCGATGGCACGGTCCAAGCGGCGCGTCATGAACTTATGGTGCGGGGGCATGCCGAACGGTTGATGCCGATGATTGCCGAAGTCATGGCGGAAGCCGGCGCCGAACCTGATACATTGGATTTGATTGCCGTGACCGTCGGCCCCGGCGCTTTTACCGGTTTGCGCGTCGGCTTGGCGGCTGCGCGTGGCCTAGCCCTTGCCGGGGGTATTCCTGCGTTTGGTATGACGACCACGGAAGTCCTCGCCGCTGGTGTTGCCGGACCCTGGAATGGGCTTGTTGTCGCCTTGGAATCGAAGCGAGAGGATTTATTTGTCCAGGTATTCGACGCCAATGGCATCCGATTGTCTGATCCTGTGGCATTGGTCCCAGCGGCGTTGGTGGATTTTGTCGGCGAAACCTCGGCAGACAATAGGTTACTCGCGTTGGCCGGCGATGGCGCGGCGCGTGCCGGTGACGTATTGGCGGCGGCGGGGTTCGAAATTGATCAGCGCGGGCCCGATTATCCCGACGCGCGCTGTCTGGCCGCCCTGGCCGAGACAGGTTGGCAACCAGGCCAGCCACTGGCCGCCCCGGCGCCCTTATATCTGCGCCCGCCCGATGCGGTGGTTCCGAAGGACGGTGGCCGTCTCAGGCTTTGAGCTGGAGGTGGGTTAATTTTTTTTGAGGATCAACCGATGCACGCCGTCGGCGGGACCTGCCGGGTCTTCGGGCGCCAATTCAATGACATCGTGACCGTGTTCCTCAACGGACCGCGGCACATTGCCCAGTGGCTCACTGCCCTTCAGGCGAACCTCCGCCGTTTGTCCTGATTGCATGCGCTCAATCAGCAATTTCGTCTTAACGAAAGTAAGCGGACACACTTCACCTGTTATATCGATAAAGAAATCAGCATTGCTGTTGTCCATATTCGCTGAATTATCTACTTTCATCTCGACTTGCTTTCTTTTGAATGTTTACTATATAACGCCTGTTCTTGAGGATATTAAGAAAAACATTGAATAGTTTCCGGTTTATATCTCAAACACCGCTGCCGGAAGGATTGCGAAGGGAAGCCAATTAATGAGCGAAAATCCGAATATCAGTGAATTGCTAGAATTCACCACTGAGATCGTCGCTGCGCATTCGGGCAACAACACCGTGGCGCCTGACGATCTACCGAAGCTCATTCAGGATGTCTACAAGACTCTTTCCAATCTGGGCACGCAGCAGCCGGCGCAAGAGCGGCCGAAACCGGCAGTCGCAGTGAAGAAATCCATTTTCCCCGACTTCATTGTTTGTTTGGAAGATGGCAAAAAACTGAAAATGCTGAAACGGCATTTAAAAACCGCTTACAATATGACTCCCGAAGACTACCGTGAACGTTGGGGGCTTGCCGCCGATTATCCCATGGTTGCGCCAAACTACGCCAAGCACCGTTCAAATTTGGCGAAGAAGATCGGGCTCGGGACGAAATCCCGGAAGCAAAAAAAATAGAAAAATTGTCAACGGTCGACCTGCTTTGACGGTGCAATACGCCGCTGAACCCCCTATATTGTATTATCAGAAATTAGCCTACCAAATGGGGAAGGGCGCGTAAGGCATATGCCGGATACTCGCATTGAAGAATTGTGTGTCGACAAGGGCATGAAAATGACCGAGCAACGCCGGGTCATCGCTCGGGTGCTATCGACGGCGGAGGATCACCCAGACGTGGAAGAGGTGCATCGCCGCGCCAGCGATCTTGATCCCAGAATCTCCATCGCCACGGTCTATCGAACCGTCCGGCTTTGGGAAGAGGCGAACATCCTTGAGCGCCATGATTTCGGCGATGGCAGGTCGCGCTATGAAGAAGCCACCGAAGAACATCACGATCATCTGATTGACGTGAAGTCAGGTAAGGTCGTGGAGTTTCAAAACGAGGAAATTGAGGCCTTGCAGGAAAAGATCGCCGCCCGCCATGGGATGAAATTAGTCGGCCACCGCCTTGAGCTTTACGGTGTTCCTCTTCATGACGGAGTGTCTGATGGTGAAGACGGATGAGGGCTTATCTTGACACCCCCAACACCGGTGCTAGGTTGAGTTTGAAAGACACTAGAGGTCTGAACCGGTTGGGCGCCGACGCGTAAACCATTGGCCAAAAAGCTTCATATAAAATCTTACGGCTGCCAGATGAACGTCTACGACTCTGAGCGTATGGCGGACATCCTCGCGCCCGTGGGTTATGAGATCACCGAAGGTCCCGATGACGCGGATTTGGTGATCCTTAACACCTGCCATATCCGTGAGAAGGCGGCGGAGAAAGTTTATTCGGACCTGGGGCGCTTGCGTCTCATCAAGGATGGCCGCGAGGGCACCATGCTGCTGGCCGTTGCAGGCTGCGTGGCGCAGGCCGAAGGCGAAGAAATTCTGTCCCGCGCGCCCTATGTTGACATGATTTTTGGGCCGCAGACATATCACCGGCTGCCCGAGATGGTGGCCCGCGCGCATCGCCAGGCGGGCACTGTGCTTGATACGGATTTTCCACCCGAATCAAAATTTGATCACTTGCCAGCGCCGAGCGCCGGTGGGCGAACCAGCGCCTTTCTGACGATCCAGGAAGGTTGCGATAAGTTTTGTACGTTTTGTGTCGTGCCCTATACGCGGGGGTCTGAATTTTCCAGGCCCGTCGCCCAGGTTATGGACGACGCGCGCGGGTTGGCGGTGGGCGGCATTCGGGAAATCACGCTGCTGGGTCAGAACGTCAACAATTATCATGGCGCCGCCGCTGACGGCGAATGGAGCCTGGGGCGACTGGCTGCCGAATTGGCCGGTATCGAAGGCATTCAGCGCATCCGCTATACAACGTCCTATCCCGCCGATGTCGACGAGGAATTAATCGCCGCGCACCGAGATGTGCCCGAATTGATGCCGTATTTGCATCTACCCGTGCAGTCCGGATCCGATAAGGTATTGAGCGCCATGAACCGTCGTCATTCGGCAGATGACTACCGGCGTCTTGTTGATCAGTTGCGTGCCGCACGCCCGGACCTGGCCTTATCGTCGGACTTTATCGTCGGGTTTCCCGGTGAAACGGACCGTGATTTTCAAGACACCATGGACCTGGTCGCCGAGATCGAATTCGTTGGTGCGTATTCATTTAAATATAGCCCCCGGCCCGGTACCCCGGCGGCGGCCATGGGTGGGCAGGTCGATAAGACCGAAAAAAAGAACCGCTTGGCAGCCTTGCAGGATCTCTTGAACGCTCAACAGCGCGCGTTCAATGAAAGCTGCGTCGGGCGGACTATGGCGGTGTTGCTTGATGGACCCGGCCGCCACCCGGGCCAGTTGCTGGGACGCAGCCCTTATATGCAGGCCGTTCATGTTGATGCGCCGGCCCGGATGTCCGGTGAAGTTGTTGATCTGAAAATTGAGACGGCACATCCCAACAGCCTCGCTGCGGTTTTAGCGGCGGACGAAAGGGTCGTCGCTTGAACCGATCAGCCCCCCGAAAAAACGGCCAACTGAAACAGCCAAAAGTCCGACAGGCCTCCGCTGAGCGCATATTCGCCGACAACGGTCTGGCGATTGAATTATTTGGCGCCCACCACGTTCATTTGGCACGCATCGAACAAGGTTTGGATGTCCAGCTTCATGCCCGCGGCAATGAGGTCACGGTGACCGGCGCCGCCGACGGCGTGGCCGCTGCGTGCGATGCTTTGGATAGCCTGTATGGCCGGTTGGAAAATGGGTTGGCAGTGGATATGCCCGATGTCGATGCGGCTATCCGCCTCAGCCTCGACCCCGGCGGCAATGGGATTTCCAAAGATTTGGCCGTGCATACCCGCAACCGCGTGATCTCGCCACGCTCGGCAACGCAGGCTGAATATCTAGAGGCCATAGACAGCGCCGAATTGGTGTTCGGCGAAGGCCCGGCCGGTACCGGCAAGACGTATCTGGCCGTCGCCAAGGCAGTTGAGCGCTTGGTCAATGGCGACGTTGACCGGATTATTCTTTCGCGGCCCGCCGTCGAGGCCGGCGAGCAGTTGGGGTTCTTGCCCGGCGACATGCGTGAAAAAGTTGATCCTTACCTGCGGCCGCTTTACGACGCGCTTTATGACATGCTGCCCGAGCAGCAGGTTGTCAAACGCCTGGAAAGCGGTGAGATCGAAGTGGCGCCGCTGGCGTTCATGCGGGGGCGAACATTGTCCAATGCGTTCGTCATTCTTGATGAGGCGCAGAACACCACCGCCGTGCAGATGAAAATGTTTTTGACCCGCCTGGGCGAGCATTCGCGGATGGTGATTACTGGAGATTTGAGCCAGGTTGACCTGCCCCGCGGTGTTCGGTCGGGGCTTCGCGACGCCATTGATATATTGGGCCGTGTCAAAGGCATGCGCTTTGTCCATTTCGATGACGCCGACGTGGTGCGCCATCCGCTGGTAACTAAGATCGTCCGCGCCTATGGCGAGATTGATGCCCGTCGGAGAACCGGCGCGCGCTATGAATCGGATGAGGCGCTGAAAGAGCCGGGTAATGGCGGCGATGACAACGGTACTTAGCATGGCACCCCAACCGGCGCGCGGCGTTGAAGTCAGTACGGAGATCACGGCTGCTGCCTGGAGCGATACGCTGGTGGATATTGAAATTCTGACCGGACGTGCCGCCCAAGCGGCTTTTCATGCGGGCGCGCCGGCGGTCTATCAAGGGCGCACGATTGAAGCCGGCGTTCGACTCGCTGATGACGCCGAGCTACGCGAATTGAACCGCGAATACCGCGGCCAGGATAAGCCGACCAATGTTTTGTCCTTTAATGGCTTGGATGACGGCGAGCTTGAGCGGTTACCGCCGGACGCGCCATTGATGCTGGGGGATATTGTCATTGCCTACGAGACCGCCGCGGCGGAAGCCGCGTGCGAAGCCAAAAGCCTGGGGGATCATTTAAGTCATCTGGTCGTTCATGGTATGCTACACCTATTGGGTTACGATCACATCGAGGAAGGCGACGCGACACTCATGGAACGTCTCGAGGCGGAGGTCCTCGCCGGGATGGGCATTGCCAACCCTTATGATGCGGGTTCGGACAGTGCCGCTGAACAAACCGGTGCTCGAATTCGATGAACGATCATGCCCCCAATACGCCCGTCAATGGTTTGGCACCGCGCAACGGTGGACCGGAACCAACAACGCGGTCTTCAATATTTAAAAATTGGTTCAGGGAATTGCGGCGCGGCCGAAACGGTGATGGTTCCGTCCGTGACACTTTGGACGAGTTGATTGAAGAACGCGACGACGCGGATCAACCGATCAACGATGACGAACGGCTGTTGCTGTCGAATATTCTGGAGCTTCGCGACCGCACCGTCCACGACGTGATGGTGCCCCGGGTTGATATTGTCGCCGTTGATGCCGACATCGGGTTTCGTGAAATCGTCGATACCATTACCAGCGAAGGCCATTCACGCCTGCCGGTTTATCGCGAGTCCTTGGATGACGCGATGGGATTTATCCATGCCAAGGATGTATTGGCGTGGCACGGCCCCGATGAGGAATTCGCAGCGGCTAAAATCCTCAGGAAGGTATTGTTTGTGGCGCCGTCGATGAAAGTCTTGGAACTGCTTTTGGAGATGCGTGTCAAACGCGCTCATATGGCATTGGTCGTCGATGAATACGGCGGCGTCGATGGATTGGTTACGATCGAGGACTTGGTCGAGGAAATCGTCGGCGAGATTGAGGACGAGCACGATCAGAATGACGAGCCGCAGTTGGTCCCTGCCGCCGATGATAGTTTCATTGCCGATGCGCGTGTCACCGTTGAAACCCTCGAAGAAACCGTCGGCACATTGCTTGACGATGACGAGCGCGAGGATATCGATACCCTTGGCGGCATGGTGTTTGCCTTGGCCGGGCGGGTGCCGATTCGGGGTGAGTTGATCCGCCACCCCTCAGGCGTTGAGTTTGAGGTCTTGGAAGCCGATCCCCGGCGCATTCGCCGGCTTCGGGTGCGTGGCCGCGCTGTCTCCGGCGCGGACGCCGAAGACTGAATTCCATTCCATGTTGATAAGCCGTTGTCCCAAGTGGCTTTTATTGCCCAAGTGGCTTTTATTGATTGTGTTGGGAGCCGCAGGGGCTCTGGCTTTACCGCCCTGGCATCTGGTGTTTTTTCTGCTGCCGGCTTTTGCCGGCTTAGCGCTGGTGGTGTTTCGGGCGGCCACGGTTCGTTCGGCATTTATCGCCGGATGGTGGTTTGGCGTGGGCCATGGCGCCGCCGGATATTATTGGGTCGCCAATGCCTTTTTGGTTGACCAGGCACGTTATGGGTTTTTAGCGCCGGTCGCGGTTGTGGGGCTAGCTGCGGGCATGGCCGTATTTCCGGGAATAGCCGCGGCGTTGGCACATGCGGCGCACCGCTTTCGGCCTACGTCGCCGCTTGGCCGGGTTCTGATCTTCGCCGCCATGTGGGCGGCCAGCGAATGGCTGCGGTCTTGGGTGCTGACTGGGTTCCCCTGGAACCTAATGGCGACGGTTTGGGTTTTCTCTGATGAAATGATCCAGGGCGCGGCCTATGCGGGCGCCTATGGGCTTGGGTTAATTACCATTGCGGTGGCGGCATTGCCGGCCGTTTTCTTCTGGCACGGCGAACGTCGCTGGATAGCGTTGCAAACTGGCTTTGGTGCGTTGGTGCTGGTTGGCATTTGGGCGGCCGGGTACCACCGCATTGATGCCTTGGGCCCCGATGACGTGGATGGTGTCAGATTGCGCCTAGTGCAGCCAAACATCGCACAGCATCTGAAATGGAAATCGGATTTGCGCCTCGGTCATGTGAGGAACCAATTGAAGTTGAGCCGTAATCCCGGAAAAGGAAAGCCGCCCACCCATGTGATCTGGCCGGAGACCTCGGTGCCCTACAATCTTTCCGGTGATCGGCCGTTACGCAGTCTCATGGCTACTGCGGTGCCGCCCAGAGGGTTGCTGATAACGGGGGCGCCGCGTTTGGAAAAGCTGAGCGATGGTACCCGGCGGGTGGCCAACAGCTTGCATGCCCTGAACGGCACCGGTGAGATCATCGCCACCTACGACAAAAAGCATCTGGTGCCGTTCGGCGAATACGTGCCCTTCCGCAATATTTTAAAATTCTCAAAACTGACCGCCGGCCGGCTCGATTTTACACCGGGGACGGGTCCCAGCATATTTGATCTACCGGGCCTGCCGCCGTTTGCCGCGCTGATTTGTTACGAAGTGATTTTTCCGGCTGAGGTTGCCGAGGTGGTTGCTGGCTCGCGCCCGACGTGGTTGTTGAATATTACTAACGATGCCTGGTTCGGGCTTTCTGCGGGGCCCTATCAACACCTTGCCGCGGCGCAATTGCGTGCCGTGGAACAAGGCTTGCCGTTGATCCGCGTTGCCAATACCGGCATTTCCGCAGTGATTGATGCCAACGGTCGGATCCGGTCGTCGCTGGTGTTGGGGACTGCCGGAATCCTTGACGCGGAACTTCCCGGTGCCCACGCCGAACCGCCGCCCTACGGGCGCTTCAGCGATGCGCTAACTCTATTGTTTGTCATTGTGGCAATCGGTGGATTCGGGCTGCTTGGTCGACGGGAAAACACCACAGAGACAGCACGTTTTTCTTGAAGTATTTAGGCCGGCATATTATCGTATGCACTGGTACGGTAATTCTGATTTGTGGTTGCGTGCGCAGTTCCTCGTTGGCCGAGACATGTGCATGACGGTCCGAAAACTATTCATAAGAATCCTATAAAATTCAATGGAGTGTTCCAAAAGATGATCGAAACCCCCGGTGGCGGTGGGCGGACGGTCCGGCGTAAAAAGCGGCTTCCTCCCGGCGTTGCCAATCCCATCGATATCCATGTCGGCAATCGGGTTCGATTGCGCCGGACTTTGCTGGGACTCAGCCAGGAAAAGCTTGGTGATGAGGTTGGCCTGACGTTTCAGCAAATTCAAAAATACGAACGTGGCGCGAACCGCATCGGCGCCAGCCGCCTGTTTCAGTTCAGCCGCATTCTTGATGTGTCGATATCATATTTCTTTGAAGAACTTCCCAGTGAAATTCGATCTCACGAAGGTCAAATGAATTGGGGCTTGAGCGATGAAAAGCAGGCTGAATTGGCTCCCAATCCGATGGCTCGGCGTGAAACACTGGAATTGTTTCGTGCCTATTATCGGATCGCTGATCCGGCGGTTCGTGCGCGTCTATTTGATTTAACCAAGATATTGGCGAAAGCCGAGAATTAAGCCGGCCCGGCAAAATTCCTTGACGGGGATTGCAAAGGCTGCAACAAAGCCGCCCGTCTCCATATGGCGACGGGGCGTGGACGGATTTCGACTGCTTGCCACCACGGTAAAAAAGGCACTAAGTAGCTCAGGCCCCCCGCCAGATCGATATTCCCACGGCAAATTGCCGTGACCTTTTACGGCTTAACGGCGGAATCATTCGCGGCCTAATGGTCGAATTTATCGCGGCCAAATGGCCGACAAACCTCGGGCGGAGGACTTTATCTTGCAGAACGGCAACTACCTATTCACCAGCGAATCCGTGTCCGAAGGACACCCGGATAAAATTTGTGACCGCGTTTCCGATGCCGTGGTCGATACTTATTTGGCCGCAGACCCCAACGCGCGATCCGGTGTCGAAACGCTGGTGACGACCAATTTAATTGTCCTCGCCGGTGAAAGCCGTTGCGCCAAGAACATTTCAAACGACCAACTGGAAGAAGTGGCCCGCGCCGCCGTCAAGGATATCGGCTACGACCAAGATAACTTCCATTGGGAAAAATCCGAGGTTCAGGTTCATGTGCACCTACAATCGGTGGACATTGCGCAGGGTGTCGATGCTGCAGGCAATAAAGATGAAGGTGCCGGCGACCAGGGCTTGATGTTTGGTTACGCCTGCCGTGAAACGGATATGCTGATGCCGGCCCCCATCCAATATTCCCACGATATCCTGCGCCGCATGGCGGACGCACGCCATGGCGGGAAGTTGCCGGGCATCGGGCCGGATTCGAAAAGTCAGGTTACGCTCCGTTACGTCGACGGCAAGCCGGCTGGCGCGGCCTCGGTCGTCGTCTCGTCGCAGCATGCTGAGGAATTGTCGCAAGACGATGTACGTGAAATGGTGCGGCCGTTTGTTCTCGACGTGCTGCCGGAAGGCTGGATGTGTCCGGAAAATGAATTCTACGTAAACCCGACCGGGCGGTTTGTCATTGGCGGGCCGGACAGTGATGCCGGTCTGACCGGCCGCAAAATCATTGTCGATACCTATGGCGGCGCAGCACCTCATGGTGGCGGCGCTTTCTCTGGCAAGGACCCGACCAAGGTTGACCGTTCAGCCGCCTATGCCGCGCGCTATGTGGCGAAGAACGTCGTTGCCGCCGGCTTGGCCGATGAATGTACCATTCAGGTTGCCTATGCCATCGGTGTCTCAAAGCCGCTTTCAGTGCTGATCAACACCAATGGCACCGCCCAGGTGGACGAAATCAAGCTATCCGAAACCGTCCAGGAAATGGTTGATCTGAGCCCCCGCGGCATCCGCGAACATCTGCAACTGAGCCGACCCATTTACGCCCGCACCGCGGCCTATGGCCATTTTGGCCGCGAGCCCGATGCCGATGGTGGATTTTCATGGGAGCGCACGGATTTGGTGGATGATCTGAAATCAGCTTTCGGTGTCCGTTGACGCCAACCGATCCGAGCGTGATAAGCGCTGGTACGGTCGTCGCTTTGGTCGAAAATTAAGCGCCGCCCGCCAGCGGTTGGTTGATGAACTGCTGCCGCAATTGAGGGTCAACCCGGCGGCTGACGATGGCGCCCGCAATCCCGTTGATTGGTTTGACCCATCGATTTCCGAAATCCGCATGGAAATCGGCTTTGGCGCCGGCGAGCACTTGGCCGGCCAAGCCGCGGCGCATCCGGGCGTCGGATTTATTGGGTGTGAGCCCTTCGTGAACGGCGTTGCGGCGTTACTTGATCAAATCAATCGCCAGGATTTGAGCAACATTCGGATTTTTGATGATGATGTTAGGCTTTTGTTGCCATCCCTGCCGGATGGCTGCCTGAACCGCATGGATATCTTGTTCAGTGATCCATGGCCCAAAACACGCCATCACCGCAGACGGATTTCCGACCCCGGTAATCTGGTCCAATTCGCCCGTCTGTTGGCCGCTGGCGGCGAGCTGCGTTTTGCCACGGACCAGGTTGAATTTGCATCGTGGACATTGGAGCGGATGTTGCGCAACACCGCCTTCGAATGGCTGGCCCGGCGCCCCGACGACTGGACCCGGGCACCGACCGATTGGATTGAGACACGCTACCAACAAAAGGCTCGCGCCCGTGGGCTCGGCACGACCTATTTGCGATTTCATCGCCGCCCCGCAGACGTCTGAATCCCTTGCCAACTTAGTCGGCTAGGTATATATGAAGCCACGCATTGCAGATTAGATGCGTACTCGTTGACTCTGCCAATGGGACGGAATTGATGAGGTGGGCCATCGGCCCGCCTTTTTTGTTATCCGAACACGGTCCCTGAATTCCCGGCCAGAGGTGGCGGTGATCAGCCTGAGCGCGCCAAGATTTAACTGTGGCGGCAAGGCGCATGGTGACGGAGAACGGTATTGCAATTGGAAAAGCGGATTGAGGACATCATCGCGCCGACGGTCAATGACCTCGGTTTCGAGATTGTTCGCGTCCAGCTGTCTGGAAAGCATAATCCGCGCCTACAAATCATGGCCGAACCCATCAAAGGCAGCGAGATGACCGTCGATCATTGCGCGACCATCAGTCGCGCCGTGTCGGCGCTGCTGGACGTCGATGACCCGATCTCTGACGCCTATACCCTTGAGGTTAGCTCGCCGGGGCTAGATCGGCCTTTGGTGAAATTGCATGATTTCGAGCGCTTCGCCGGATTTGAAGCGCGGATTGAAACCCTTGAGGCCGTTGATGGGCGCAAGCGGTTTCGCGGCCGTCTCGGCGGAGTCGAGGGGGAAACTGTAACAATTTCTGTTGAAGGGGCGGATATGGATATTCCCTATCCCGAAATTCAACGCGCCAAACTGCTGGTCACGGACGATCTGGTGGCGGCGCAACAAACTCAGGATTAAGCACTTGGCCCCGGCGTAAGGACTGGCCACAAGGACAAGCCACAAGGACACGAATGAGATGAACGAAGCTGCAGCAAACACCGAAGCCTTTAATTCGCGCCCCGAGCTTCTGCAAGTCGCGGAGACCGTCGCTCGCGACAAGGGAATCGAACGCGATGAAGTGTTGGAAGCCATGGAGCAGGCCATTCAAAAAGCTGGCCGTTCCAAATACGGCCATGAGCATGACATTCGCGCGCATATTGACCGCGTTTCGGGCGCTATATCCTTGGCCCGCTACATCGAGGTCATGGAATCGGCCGAGCTGATTGAAAATGAGCTCACGCAGATGGATTTGGAATCGGCGCGCGGCAAAAAAGAAGACGCCGAGCCCGGTGAATTCCTGGTTGACCCGCTGCCGCCCATCGATTTTGGCCGGATCGCCGCGCAGACTGCGAAACAGGTTATCGTTCAGAAAGTCCGCGAAGCCGAACGCACGCGTCAATATGGCGAATACAAGGACAGGGTTGGCGAAATCGTCAATGGCCTGGTCAAGCGTATCGAATACGGCAACGTGATCGTTGATTTGGGCCGCGCCGAAGCAATGCTGCGGCGTGATGAATGTATCCCCCGCGAGCACTTCAACAACGGTGACCGGGTGCGCGCCTATATTGTCGATGTCCGCGAGGAACCCCGCGGGCCGCAAATTTTTCTGTCGAGGACACATCCGCAATTTATGGGGATGCTGTTTTCCCAGGAAGTGCCAGAAATTTACGATGGCGTTATTGAGATCAAGTCGGTTGCCCGCGACCCAGGTTCGCGCGCCAAGATCGCCGTGCTGTCTCATGATGCGAGCATCGATCCGGTTGGGCCGTGTATCGGTATGCGCGGTTCTCGCGTCCAAGCGGTCGTCGGTGAACTGCAGGGCGAAAAAATCGATATCATCCAATGGTCCGATGACCCGGCGACCTTCATCGTCAACGGCCTGGCGCCGGCCGAGGTTGCCAAAGTTGTTTTGGATGAGGACAAAAACAAAATTGAGGTCGTCGTTCCCGACGATCAACTCAGTCTCGCTATTGGCCGGCGTGGGCAGAATGTGCGCTTGGCCTCGCAATTGTCCGGTTGGGATATTGATATCCTGACTGAGGCCGAGGAATCAGAACGCCGGCAGAAGGAATTCACGGACCGTTCGGCGATGTTTGCCGAAGCCCTCGATGTCGACGACGTGATTGCTCACTTGTTGGTCACCGAAGGTTTCTCATCGGTCGAGGAAGTGGCCTTTGTGCCGATCGACGACCTTTTGGTGATCGAAGGCTTCGATGAAGATGTTGCCGAGGAACTGAGGGTTCGCGGGCGGACATTCCTGGAAGCCCGCGATGAAGAGTTCAATCGCCGCCGCGTTGAATTGGGCGTCGCTGACGATTTGGCCAACGTCACGGGCGTGACAGCGAGTATGTTGGTTATACTTGGTGAAAATGCAATCAAGACTCGCGACGACCTGGCCGATCTGGCCGGTGACGAGCTATTGGAACTGGTGCCTGCCGAAGGGCTGACTTTGGACGCGGCGAATACTATTATCATGGCGGCCCGCGCGCATTGGTTTGAAGACGAAGAAACTGCCGAAGGTGTCAATGAAGAAGCTGTCGAAGAAGCTGGGGCCGCCGCGACTGAGTCCGCTGCGGACGCGGCCGCGGAAGAGCCGGCGGAAAAAACGTAACGGAAGCGGAGACCGTCGATGCGGCGTAACCAAGAGACGGCGCCCGAAACCGACGAGCAAGGCTTTAGAACCTGCATCGCCAGCGGTGTAAGGAAACCAAAGGAAGACATGGTGCGATTTGTGATCGGCCCGGATGGAAATATTGTACCCGACCTGGAAGCGAAGCTGCCGGGGCGGGGATTATGGTTGAGCGCTGAACGCGATATGATACATACAGCTTGTGCAAAGAACCTGTTTGCCAAACGCGCTCGGTGCAATGTCCGTGTCGATACGGATCTTGCCGAACGGGTTGAAGCACTGCTTGCGCGCCGGTGTGTTGAATTGCTCCAATTGGCGCGCCGGGCGGGCCTGTTCACAGCCGGCCACGACGAAGTGCGCAGACGGCTTGAGCGTGACTCCGGCGGGATGCTTTTGGCGGCGTCTGACGGCGCCAAAGGTGGACGCGATAAGTTCAAGTCGGTGGCATCAGACATGCCAGTCTCGGACGCCTTGACGGGCGATGAACTGGGCCAAGCCGTGGGCCGCGAACGAATTGTTCATGCCTTGGTGGCATCCGGCGGCATGGCTAACAAGCTAAGCCGCGAATTACAGCGATTAGCAGGCATGAGACCGCTTCGACTAGCGGCGTGAAGGTTTAAGACAAGTAGCACGAATTGCGTAAGTGTATGAGACGAATGGGCGAAAGATTGGAACGCGTTAAATGACCGAGACTACGGAAAAAAACAAAGGCTCGAAGCTTAGCTTGGCGCGGCCCGGAAAGCTGGAGCTGAAGAAAACCGTCGGTTCGGGATCAGTGCGCCAGAGTTTCTCGCATGGCCGCTCGAAGATGGTGGCGGTTGAGCGCAAAACCAAGCGCACGTTCGCGATCGATTCAGGCGGGCATATGGCCGAAGTTAAGGCGGCGATGCCGTCGCTTGACGAAGAGCCCATTGTTGAGGATGTGCCCGCGCCTGAGCCGGAATTGCCACCCGTCGTCGACGAAAGCAAACCGGCGCGCTTATTGACCAATGAGGAAAAAGCCGCGCGTCAACGTGCCCTCGAAGAAGCCAAGAAATATGACGAAGAACGGCGCGAAGCGGCCGCGCGTGATGCGGAGCAACCCGAAGCTGACGCCCTGGCGAAAGCCGCGGAAGAAGAAGCCAAAGCTGCTGCCGAGTCTGTTGAGCCCGAGTCGGCACCGGAACCGGAACCGGAAATTGTTGTTGAAGCACCTGCGGCGGACAAGGAAACGCCCAAATCCCGCGTCCGTCCGGCACGCTCGAAGGCCGCCGAGGAAGCTGAGGAATTGGCGCGGGCCCGAAGTAAGAAAGGTGAGCGTAGACCGTCGGCGCCATCCAGGCGCGGTGAGCCGAAACGCCGGCCGGGAAAACTGACAATCTCGGAGGCGCTGGAAGAACAAGAAGAGCGCCAACGCAGTGTCGCCCAATACAAGCGTAAACTGGAACGTGAACGCCAGAAAAGTCAGCAGAGCCGGATCGACGGACATTCCATTGTCCGCGAGGTCGTGGTTCCAGAATCGATTACCGTTCAGGAACTCGCAAACCGCATGGCGACCCGTACCGCTGACGTCATCAAAACGTTGATGAGCATGGATGTCATGGTCACCGCTACCCAGATCATCGACGCCGACACGGCGGAATTGGTTGTCGCTGAATTCGGCCACAAGCTGAAGCGTGTTTCCGCCGCCGACGTGGAAATCGGCCTGAAGGGCGCCGATGATAACGATGAGGACCAAGAGGCGCGCGCTCCTGTGGTAACGGTCATGGGCCACGTCGATCACGGCAAGACTTCACTTCTGGATGCGTTACGTGAAACCGATGTAGCGGCCCACGAAGCCGGTGGTATCACCCAGCATATCGGCGCCTATCAGGTGCAAATTTCAAGCGGCGAAAAAATTACCTTTATCGATACGCCAGGCCATGCGGCATTTACCGAAATGCGCTCACGCGGCGCCCAGGTGACGGATATCGTGGTGCTTTGTGTTGCCGCCGATGATGGGATCATGCCGCAAACGATTGAAGCCATTCATCACGCCAAGGCCGCCGAAGTGCCGATTATCGTGGCTATCAACAAGATCGATAGGCCGGACGCCGATGCGAACCGCGTGCGCACGGAATTACTGCAGCACGATGTGCAGGTTGAAGAGGTCGGTGGCGAAGTGCAGGCGATCGAAGTCTCGGCACTTGAGAAGACCAATCTTGATAAGCTTGAAGAAGCGATCGTGTTGCAAGCCGAATTGCTGGAATTGAAAGCCAACTCCGACTGCCCGGCGGAAGGGGTGGTTGTTGAATCAAAGATGGAGCAGGGCCGCGGTTCGGTCTCAACGGTTCTCGTGCAGCGCGGCACCTTGAAGGTCGGTGATATTCTCGTCGCCGGCGGAGAATCAGGACGCGTCCGCGCCATGCACGACGCGCACGGCCAAAGCGTCGAGGAGGCCGGGCCTTCGGTGCCGGTTGAAGTGCTGGGTCTGACCGGCACGCCGGAAGCCGGCGACGAAGTCAATGTCGTCGAGAATGACGGCCGTGCCCGCGAAGTCAGTGAATTCCGCCAGCGCCGCCAGAAAGATGCGACAGCAACAGCGATGGCACGCGGCACCCTTGAGCAGATGTTCGAGAAGATCAAGGAAGGCGAGACCGAAACCCTGCCCGTTGTGGTCAAATCCGACGTTCATGGGTCCATGGAAGCGATTTGCAGTGCCCTGGAGAAAATGTCTACCGACGAGGTTCGCGTTCAGGTGCTGCACGCGGCGGTTGGCGGGATTAATGAATCAGATGTGACGTTGGCGCGCGCATCGAACGCCTGGATTATCGCTTTCAACGTTCGCGCCAATCCGCAAGCCCGGGACATGGCGAAGCGCGACGGTGTTGATATTCGTTATTATTCGATCATCTACAACGTTACCGATGACTTGAAGCAGGCGTTGTCCGGTATGCTGGCGCCGGAAATTCGCGAGACCTTCTTGGGGTACGCGGATATCCGCGAAGTCTTCAATGTCTCCAAGGTCGGTAAAGTGGCTGGCTGCATGGTCACCGAAGGCCAGGTGAAGCGTGGCGCTGCGGTGCGCCTGATCCGCGACGACGTGGTCATTCACGAAGGCGAGCTCAGCCAACTCAAGCGCTTTAAGGACGATGCCAAAGAGGTCAAGGAAGGCACGGAATGCGGCGTTGCTTTCGCCAATTACCAAGACCTTCAGGTTGGTGACCGGGTCGAGTGCTTCGAAGTTGAGGAAGTGGCCCGCGAGCTTTAGGACAGCGCCCACAACGCCAGCGACGATCGTCAGCCAC
>Ga0233427_10002010_pt1 | contig 20125 bp, 20 predicted proteins | sample SI_118_April2016_5_FD_179885 | JGI IMG/M metagenome (GOLD analysis project Ga0233427, IMG submission 179885) | Seawater microbial communities from Saanich Inlet, British Columbia, Canada - SI_118_April2016_100_MG | ecosystem: Environmental > Aquatic > Marine > Inlet | place: Canada: British...
TTTAGCAAAGAGAGTAGAAAAACAATCTAATACTTATAAGAAACAATTAGTAGAGTGCAAAAGTAAACTTAGTAGAAATAAGTATATTATTTTTTAGATAATTGTTTTTTTAGCTCAATATCAACAATATCAATTCTCTTACTATTTTTTGCAAGAGTTAAATACATTGTTGGTGTTACATATAGTGTAAAGAAAGTTGAGATAATCATTCCGCCAAGAATTGTTGCACCTACAGCCAATCTAGAAGCTTCACCTGCTCCTGGTCCAATGTTTCCTATTACTAGTGGTAACATGGCTATCATTGTACTTAATGATGTCATCATGATAGGCCTAAACCTTAATTCGCAAGCTTCTTTAACTGAGGCTCCTATTTCTTTTCCAGTAGTCCTGATCTGATTAGCATAATCAACAATCAAAATACTATTTTTGGTTGATATACCGATTAAAATTACTAAAGCGATTTGAGAAAAAATATTTATTGAACTATTTAAGAATAAAATAAATACCAATCCTCCAAAAACAGCTAATGGCACTGTAAGCATAATTATAAATGGATGAATAAAGGAGTTAAACGTAGCAGCCATTACTAAATAAGCAGTCAATAACCCAAGAGCAAAAATTATATAAAGTTCATTAGTTGTTTCTTTAACCTCTTCAGACTCACCTTTCCAAGTAATTTGGTTTGTGGGCGCCACTTCTGCCATTATATTTTCTAGATATTCAATTGCCTCAAATAATGAGTAATTTTCATTTACATTTGCTGATATTGTTACTGCTCTTTGCCTATTATATCTTGCTAGTACTTTTGCTGACCCTTCTTCTCTTAGGTCAACTAAGTTTGACAATGAGATTAATTCTCCAGTTGTGCCAGATCTTACAAAAAGTTTACTTAAACTATCTTTATCTTTTCTATCAAATAGATATTGTTGAAGAATAATTGGATATTCTTTACCCAATTTATTAAACGTTGTAACTCTTTTGCCACCATATAATGTCTCTAATGTTTGGCCAATTGATCTAGTTGATATTCCCAAATCTTTAGCTTTATTTTTATTTATAACCAATTTTACTTCTGGTTTATTTCTATTAAAATCTGACTCAATTCTTGATAATCCTCTATTTCTTCTAAGTTTACTTATAACTTCTTTTTGAATACCTTCTAATTCTTCATAGGTACTTCCAAGAATAACCATTTGAATTGGTTTGTTATAATTAGATACTCTTATAGCTTGGGGTGAAATTGGAAATGCTAAAGTTTGAGGCACAGTTACTATTTTACCTATAGCTTGCCTCATTATTGTCATCGCATCCTTATCTCGTTTTTTCCAGTCTTCAAGTAAAGCAATAATAATAAAACTATTAAATGAATTTGCAGAGCTTCCAAAACCTGGAACTCTCATTATGAATTTATCATAAGGACTATTCTCAGCTTGAAGCAATGGAAGCAATCTCTTTTCTACTTCCTGAGCCTTTTCTTGAGTGTAATCAAAAGAACTTCCTTCATCAGTAAATCCAATAACCAAATAAACACCCCTATCTTCTTTTGGAAGAAGTTCTTTAGTTGTGTACATGAATAAAGCAACAGATCCTGCAATAATTAAAATAATAAAGGTTATTATCGTTTTCTTTTTATTTAACCAATAATCTAATGTTTCTTTATAAAAATTAGAAAAACCTTTAAAAAAAACATTAAATTTTCTTACAAAAAAACCAGAGCTTGTTTTTTTATTTAAAAACTTACTTCCTAGCATTGGTGAAAGTGTTAATGCAACAAATGATGAAACAACTATAGAAAAAGATAAAGCTATAGCGGTTTCTCTAAATAAAGTTCCAGATATTCCTTTAATAAAAATCAATGGAATGAAAACAGCAAGTAAAATTAAAGTTGTTGCAATAATAGCAAAGGTAATTTGTTTGGATCCTTTATATGCAGCAATCAATGGACTTTCTCCATTTTCTATTCTTCTATATATTGCATCAGTCATAATAACAGAGTCATCAGTAATAATTCCAATCGCAAGTATAAAACTAAGAAGTACAAAAATATTTATTGATAAATCAAATAGATAAATACCTAAGAATGATGCAATTAAGCTCACTGGCAGCGCAACAGCCGGAACAATTACTGCTTTTATATTTCCCAAAAATAAATAAATTATTATTACCACCAAAATAAATGCAATAGCTAAAGTTTTATAAACTTCATCAATTGCTGCCTTAACATATGTGGCTCTATTAAATGAAACTTCTAACTTTAGACTTTTAGGTAAAGTTTTTCTAACTTCTTTAATTTTTTTTTGAATTTCATTCGATAGTTCAACTGTTGAGGCACCACTTTTTGCGTAAATTCCTATGCCAACTGTTTTTTGATTTAAATTATTTTTACTTTGTGCTTTAAATAAAGTTTTTTCAGAAACTGGACCAAGCTCAACATTTGCAACATCTGACAATCTTACAATTTTATCTTTTGTTTTTTTAATTGGTAAAAATTTTAATTCATCAATATTTGTGTAAGACTTATCTAAATTAATTGTTAAATCTATGTTATCTGCTTCTAAAGTCCCTGCAGGCAAGCTTATATTTTCATTTCTTAGTGCATTTTCAACTTCTTGAATAGTCATGTCATTTGCAGCTAATTTAATAGGTTCAATCCAAACTCTAACACTAAGCTCTCTAAGTCCTCCTAGTAGAATTCTTCCAACACCTTTTACACTTGAAAAAGAGTCAACCAAATATCTATCTGCATAATCACCAAGCTCTAAATCTGACCAGGTTGAAGATGAAACTGAAAGCCACATTGTTGTAGTGAAACCGGCTGCTTGTTTTAATATCTGTGGAGCATCTGCTTCTGAGGGAAGATTATCGACTATTCTTGCTACTCTTTCTCTTATATCATTTGCGGCATCATCAAGTTCAATATCTGTATCAAACTCTATGTTGATACTACTTCTTCCATTTTCAGATTTAGAGTCGATATTCTTTATTCCTTCTGCTCCTCCAACAACATCTTCAATTACTTGAGTAATTTCTTGATCAATAATTGGAGCTGATGCAGATTTATAATTAACTTTTACTTGGACTACAGGTGGTTGTAAACCATCAGGCAATTCCCTGACTGGTAGCTCAGAATAAACAAATAAACCGAATACAATAAGTATTAAAGATAGAACCCAAGCTACAACTGGCCTTCTAATACTAACTTCAGTTATATACATTTAATTATTTATTATTTTTTTTCTTTTTTTGATTTGTCTTTTTTACCCCAACCTGATGAATTTTGTTTTGAGCCAAATTTGATTGGTTTAATCTTTCCATTAGGTCTTGTTTTTTTTAGACCTTCTGCAACTACTGTGTCACCATCTTTAAGACCAGATTTAATTTCTACAATACCTTTTTTTCTTAAACCAATTTCTACTGCTACTTTTTTTACAGTATTTTCTTTGTCTACTTTATAAACATAAACATTATTACCCTCCATTAGCAAACTAGTATCAAGAATGCTTAACGAGTTTCTCTCATTATAATTAATAGAGATTTCTAATAGCGATCCAGATAAAAGTTCATTGTTAGGGTTATCAAGTTTAATTCTAACTGGTAGAGATCTTTTATTTGTGTCAATTCTGCTTGCTGTAGATTCTACAGTTCCAGAGTATTTTTTAAGAGCATTTCCAGAAAATTTTATATTTACGTTTTGATTTTTTTTTACAAACGGCGCAAACGTTTCGGGTATATCCACATCAACAAATAGAACTGAAGTATCTTCTAAATTTAGTATAATTGAACTTTTTGATACATCTATATCGTTAGAAAAATCTCGTTTACCAATAATTCCATCAAAAGGAGTGGTTATGTTTCTATTCTTTAATTTTGCAATTACATCTCCTGTTTTAACTTTTGTATTAAATTTAATTGGTTCTAATATTTCATATTTTTCAATATTAAAGGATTTAATTTTTGCTGGAACTGCCGTACCAAATGTCTCGATAGTGTTTTGAAATAATTTTTGCTCAACTACTTGAACAATTATTCCTGGAGGGGGTCTTTTGCTAAATTTTTTTTTAAAATGATTGCCAATCATTGTTCTAGCAATAATTACTGCCGCAATGATAAAAAAGAAGATTATTACTATTGATATAATTTTTGTTGATCTTTTCATATTTTAACTCTTTCCATACTCAGACCATGAGCCGTCATATATAGTCGGCATATATTTATCATTTATTAATGAATATGCTAGAGCCAAAACGCTCGCAGTTACTCCCGATCCACACGAAAATACTATATTTTTACTATGGTCAAAATTAAATGACTTAAATTTTTCTGATATTTTATCTTTCCCAACAAATGTGTGATCATCATTTATTAATTCTCCAAAAGGTAAACAAAAGGAATTTTTTATTGACCCGCTTCTTAAACCTTTTCTTGGTTCAGCAACTTTACCTTCAAACCTCTCTCTGCTTCTTGCATCAACAACATTAAAATCATTTTTATCAATATTTTCATCTATCTGTTTTTTATTTTTAACCAGTTCTGTATTCTCCTTACATGAATATACAGAAGTTTCAGTGGTAACTTTTTTATTGTTTATAGTTTTATTTTCTTTTTTCCATTTTATAAGTCCTCCATCAAGAACATGAACTAGTTTAGGATCATGACCAAAATAAATTAAATTATACCAACACCTACACGAACTTATTACATCTGAGTTATCATAAACAACTACCTCATCATCGTTTTTTATTCCCATTCCGTTTAAAATTTTTTCCCAAGATTTCACGTCAGTTAGCATATGTGGTAAATCTGTGTCTATTTTAGAATTTTTATCTAAATCAAAAAAAATAGCATTCGTAATATGCTCTTTCTCATATTCATCAAAACCATTTCTTTTTGTTTGTGGCATATGCCAAGAAGAGTCTATAATTTTGACTTTGTTAATATTTTCTTCCAACCAATCAGTATTAACTAAAGACATTTTATCTCTTTTCTAAATATTTTTGATGATATTCCTCAGCTGTACAATAGTTTTTGACTAAAGAAATTTTTGTAACAATTTTTCCTGAGAATTTATTATTTTCTTCTTCGGTTATTTTCTCGGCTATTTTTTTTTGTTGATCATTTAAGTAAAATATTTCACTTCTATATTGAGTTCCAAAATCTGGGCCTTGCGAGTTTAAGGTTGTGGGATCATGTATTTCATAAAAAAACTTAAGAATTTTTTCATAAGAAACTAATTCAGGGTCAAATTCTAATTTTACTACTTCAGCATGATTTGTTGAGCCTGAACAAACTTCTTTATAGCTGGTCTGGCTACTATTACCTCCACAATAACCTACTTCAGTTTTTAAAACTCCATCAAGTTTACTAAATTTTACTTCAGGTCCCCAAAAACATCCTAATGCTAAAATTGTTATTTCCATTGCTTATCCTTTAATTTAATTTACAAATTATTCTTATGCTTACTAAAAATCAATTAGGCTTTTTGTACATGTTTATGTCTGTATGTGCATTTTCTTTTATGGATTTAATAGTTAAATGGTCTGAGGATTATCCTTTAGGACAGGTATTATTTTTTAGAGGGTTTTTTGGGGTAGTTATTTATTTTTTTATAATGCCAAGAGATAGGATAAAAAATTTTTATTATACAAAGAGAGCTAGTTTACATTTTTTAAGATGTATATTTGGATTGATAGCTTTAATTGCAATATTTATTGCATTAAGAAACTTGCCACTAGCTACAGTAGTTAGTATTTCTTTTGCCGCACCTATATTTACTACTATCTTTTCAATACTCTTATTAAATGAGAAAGTTGGATTCTACAGATGGCTTGCTGTATCGATTGGTTTTATAGGAATTATTGTTATAACCGAACCTGGTTTTGGTGATCTAAACATATACTACATCTATCCGATTATTTTCTGTTTAGGTCTATCTTATGTTGCTATTGCAATTAGACAGTTATCTACGACAGAACCAGTTTGGCTTATAGCTCTCAATTTTTCAATACTTATTACCTTAGCAAGTTTATTTACAATTCCATTTGGCTGGGTGATGCCCAACATTCAAGATTTAGTCTTATTATGTATGATTGGATTTTTAGGAGGTTTTGCAAATTTATGGCTTAGTCAATCTTTTAAATTATCTGAAGTTTCTCTTGTGTCACCATTAAAATATTTAGCATTAGTTTTTGGAATAATCTTTGGATATTTAATTTGGGATGAGATCCCTACAATAAAAACGTTACTTGGTGCATTATTAGTTGTTGCCTCATCTTTAATTATTCTTAGAAGAGAGATTTATCACAAAAAAGAAATACCATCAAATACTAGACATGAGTAAAATACCAAAATATTGGAATATTGCAAAAAAAAATTTATCTAAAAAAGATAAAGTTATGTCATCTTTAATAAAAAAATATAACTCTCCCTCTGAAACAATTCTTACTTCCAGAAAAGATGTTTTTTTTTCATTATGTAAAAGCATCATTGGTCAACAGATTAGTGTTGCTGCTGCTAATTCTGTTTTTTTAAAATTTAAAAAAAAATGTAAAAATAAGATTAATGCAAAAACAATTTCTAAACTTTCTTCTACTCAACTTAAAAGCTGTGGACTAAGTAGACAGAAGGTTAGAGGAATAAAAAGTTTAGCAAAGCAAACATTAGACAAATCATTTAACCCCAGATTAATTCCTAAAATGTCTGATGAAGAGGCTATTATTTATCTGTCTCAGTTAAGACAAATTGGAAGGTGGTCAGCTGAAATGATATTATTATTTACTTATAACCGCTCAAATATTTGGCCTATACAAGACATTGGTCTTTTAAGGGGAATTTCAAAAAATTATAAAAAAAAATATTTACCTCCTGAGTCTTATGTAAGATTATTAAATAAAAGATTTACTCCGTATTGTTCAGTTGCAACTTGGTATTTATGGAGAAGTATAGATCCAGAACCTATTCAGTACTAAAACCTTCTACAATCTGTAAATTTCGATCAGTAGTATCTTTCGCTATCGCCCATCCATCTTGATACTCTTTGGAGTCATGACATTTGATAGCTTGTTCATGACTTGGAAATTCCCAAATTACAGTTCTTGGATAATCCTCACCTTCTAAAGTTTCAAATTTTCCACCTCTTACAAGTGGTTTTCCTCCATAACTTTTTATTATTTCAATAACTTTTTCTCCATATTTTTTAATATTCTCTTGGTTATCAATTCTTTTATATAGTGCTATCCAATAAGCTTTCATCAGTACTCCAACTATTAGTAAATTATTTTTTATTAACAATCATATATATATGATTGATTTATAGTATATTAGCATCGTGATGATAAAAAAAGAATTAATTAAAATTATTTATTATATTTTTATAACTACTACTTTTTTATCTCAAAATATAAAAGCAGACGATCTATTTAATAAAGGAAAAGTAATTTTTATGGGAGATGGTAATTGTGTCACTTGTCATACTCTAGAAGATGCAAATTCATATGGAAATATTGGTCCAAACTTAAATGAAATTAAGCCAGACATTATGAGAGTTATTTCAGCTGTAACAAATGGAATAGGAGTCATGCCAGCTTATGAAGGAGAACTTTCTACAGAAGAAATTAAAGCTGTAGCAAAATATGTTTCTCAAAGCGTTAATTGATTATTTCTTTTAGACGAAAGGTAGCAATTTTTTTTACTTGATTTTTTGCTTCTTCAAATTCTAAATCCATTTCATTTTTAATTCTATTTCTAAAGTTAATTAAAATTTCACTTTTATTTTTTCCCTTAACAGCAATTATAAAAGGAAAGCCAAATTTTTTTTTATATTCGTAATTTAAATCTTTAAATTCATTAAATTCTTCATCATTACAACGATTTAAATTTGCACCCTTTTGTTCTTTATGAGAGTCTTCAGTTAATTTTTTCTCAACTGCTAGTTCAGGGTGTGCATTAAAAATTTTTATACAATCTTCTTTTGAACTATTTTCATAAATTTTAATTATCGTAGATATAAATTCATTAAAGTTTCTATAGGGTTTTGAATTAAAGGCTCTATTAGCTATCCAATTTGTTTTTTCAAAAATATTTCCAAAAGTGCCAATAAACTCATTTTCTGAGAGTCGATTTATTTTTTCAATTGAATCGATAGTTTTCATATTAAAATATCTAATTATTGTATAATATAATTATCTTATGACAAAATTAACAACTCATGTTTTAGATATTTATTCTGGAAAACCAGGAAAAGGAATTAAAGTTGATCTTTATTATTATGAAAGAGATGATCAAAAAAGTAAAATTAATACCATTGTATTGAATAATGATGGAAGGTCTGACAAAGCTCTAATTGAAGGAGTTAATTTTAAAGAGGGTAAATATGAACTTATTTTTTTTGTCGGTGATTATTTTAAAAAAATTACAGAAATTTCAAAAATACCTTTTTTAGATGATGTTGTTGTAAAGTTTGGAATATCCAATATTAAGGAGCACTACCATGTTCCATTATTAGTCTCACCATGGAGTTATTCTACTTACAGAGGTAGCTAGATGATCTCTAACAGCATAAGATTTGTCTTTGAAGACAAAATAAAAGAAATAAAAAATCCTGACCCTAATGAGACTATTCTAAATCTTATTCGATTGAGATTAAAGAAAACTGGCACCAAAGAAGGTTGTGCTGAAGGGGGCTGTGGAGCCTGTACTGTTGTAGTAGGAGAATTAAAAAAAAATAATATAATTTATAAAGCAATTAACTCATGTATTGCATTCACAACAAGTTTAGAGGGCAAACATTTGTTAGTAGTTGAAGACTTAATCCAAAAAAATGGTTCTTTGCATCCAGTACAAAGTGCAATGATTAATTTTCATGGTTCTCAGTGTGGTTTTTGTACACCTGGATTCATAATGTCTTTATTTTCAATGTATAAAAATAAAACTTCTTATGACAAAAAAACTATAGAAGAATCAATCTCAGGAAATTTATGCCGTTGTACAGGGTATAGACCAATAATTGATGCTGCCAAAAGTTTAAAGAACAACAAGCCAGATCAATTCAAAAAAAATGAAAAAAAAACTATAAGTCTTCTAAAAAAAATACGAGCAAAAAATATCACTATTAATGATAAATTTAAGAAATATTTTGCACCGAGAACTATTAATGAGTTAAAGAAAATAATTAAAAAAAATCAAAATGCTGAATTTTTAAGTGGTGGTACAGACATGTCTTTAATTGTTACTAAACAAAAAAAAGATATTAAAAATATTGTTTATTTGAATTCAATTGATGAACTTAATTATATTAAAGAAAAAGATAAATATATTGAAGTAGGTGCGACAACACCTTTAAGTAAATTTGAGTCTATTATAAAAAAATATTATCCAGATTTTAATAGAATACTTAAAAGATATGGCTCTGTCCAAATTAGAAATGTTGCTACACTAGCGGGAAATATAGCAACAGCATCACCAATAGGAGATTCATTACCACTTCTATTATCACTGGATGCAAGCATTTCCATAGAAAGCTTTAATAAAAAAATGACAATACCACTAAAAGATTTTTTTATTGGTTATCGAAAAACAAAGTTAAAAAAAGGACAGTTCATCAGTTCAATAAAAATCCCAATTTTCAAAAAAAATATTTTTAAAGCTTATAAAATTTCAAAAAGAATAGATGACGATATTTCATCAGTTTGTGCTTCATTTAATTTAGCAATCGTGAATAAAAAAATTAAAGATATTAAAATTGCCTATGGAGGGATGGCTGCTACCCCCAAAAGAGCAGTTTATTGTGAAAAAATGCTTTTAAATTCTGATTTTTCAGAAGACATAATTTTAAAAGCTCAAAAAAGTTTAGAAAGAGACTTTCAACCAATTGACGATATGAGAGCAAGTAAAGATTATCGTGTAGAAATAGCTAAAAATTTACTGACGAAGTGTTTTGCAGAAATTAAAAAAAATAAATTAATTAGACTTAATTATTAAATGAAAAAAACTTTTTTTATTAATGAAAAAAGACCCCATGATAGTGCCAGAAAACACGTAAGTGGACTTGCAGATTATACAGATGATATCAATGAACCGAATGGAACTCTACATGGAGCAGTTGGGTGGAGTAAACAAGCTCATGCTTTAATTAAAAAAATTGACTTAAGTGAAGTATGGAAAAGCGAAGGCGTAATCACTGTGATCACAACTAGTGATATTCCAGGAAGAAATGATGTTGGTCCAGTTTTTAACGGTGATCCTATATTTCCATCAAAAAAAGTAGAATTTTATGGACAACCTTTATTTGCTGTTGCTGCAACATCGACAGATTTAGCACGAAAAGCCACTTTAAAAGCTAAAATTACTTATAAAACTTTGAAACCGATAGTCACAATAAAGGAAGCTTTAAAAAAAAAAAACTTTGTTTTAAAAGGAAAAAAAATACAAAGAGGCAATCCAACGAATGCCATCCTTAAATCTAAAAATTGTTTAAAAGGTAATTTCACAACAGGTAGTCAGGAACATTTTTATCTAGAAGGACAAGTTGCATTTGTAATTCCAAAAGAAGATAAAGATTTATTAGTGTATAGCTCCACTCAACATCCTTCAGAAACTCAGCAAATTATCTCTAAAATGCTTAATCAAAAAAATAATAGTGTAACAGTTTTAGTTAGAAGAATAGGAGGAGGTTTTGGAGGTAAAGAAACAAATTTTTTAACTTCCAGTATTTGTGCATTACTAGCTAGCAAAACAAACAAACCAGTAAAACTTAGATTAGATAGAGATGATGATATTATAATGACTGGAAAACGTCATGATTTTTATTCCGACTATGAAGTTGGTTTTAACGACATTGGTGTCATAGAAGGTTTAAAAATTAAGCTAGCATCAAGGTGTGGAATGTCAGCAGATTTATCTGGAGCTATAAATGAAAGAGCTTTATTGCATATAGATAATGCCTACCATCTTTCAAATGTACAAGTACAAAACTACCTTTGTAAAACTAATACCGTTTCTTCAACAGCATTTAGAGGCTTTGGTGGCAATCAAGGCATGATGGCTATTGAAAATATAATAGACAATATTGCAAGACATCTAAAAAAAGATCCTGCAGAAGTTAGAAAAAATAATTTTTATAAAAAAAATAGTAAAAACATTACACATTATGGAATGAAAATTGAAGATAACGTAATCCAAGAAATTTTTAATAAATTAATAAAAAAATCAAATTATAAAAAAAGATATTCAAAAATTAAAAAATTTAATTTAAATAATAAATATTTAAAAAAAGGAATAGCTATTACTCCTGTTAAATTTGGTATTTCATTTACTACAATTCATCTCAATCAAGCAGGTGCCTTAGTTCATATTTATACAGATGGTAGCGTTTATTTAAATCATGGTGGAATTGAAATGGGCCAGGGAACTAATACAAAAATAGCCCAATTAGTGTCTAATGCATTTGGTTTATCTTATGAAAAAGTAAAAATTTCCTCAACAAATACATCTAAAGTTCCAAATACTTCTGCAAGTGCAGCATCGTCTACAACAGATTTAAATGGTGCAGCAGCACTTAACGCTGTTTCAAAAATTAAAGAAAATTTAGAAAAATTTATAAAGAAAAAGTATAATATCAAAAATATTAAAAATGTAGTTTATAAAAATGGATTAATTAAACTCAATAATAAATTATTTAAATTTGATTCTATAATTCAAGAAGCCTATTTAAATAGAATCTCATTATCTTCTTCTGGTTTTTATTCAACACCAAAAATTAATTTTAATAAAAAAACGTTTTCTGGAAGACCTTTTTTGTACTTTTGTTATGGCGCCTCAGTTACAGAAGTTACAATAGATACTCTTACCGGTGAAAATATAATAGACAGAGTTGATATTTTACAGGATGCAGGAAAAGCGATTAATCCAGTATTAGAATTGGGACAAATTGAAGGAGGCTTTGTACAAGGACAAGGTTGGTTAACTATGGAAGAGGTAAATTGGAAACCAAATGGTCAAATTACCACTATTTCACCTTCTACTTATAAAATACCTGCATCAAGCGATATTCCTAAAATATTTAATGTGGAGATATTTAAACAAGGAAAAAATAAAGAAAATGTTGTTAATAAATCTAAAACAACCGGAGAACCTCCTTTAATGCTAGCTATGAGTGTATTTTATGCAATTAAAGATGCAGTAGCATCAGTTGGGGAATATAAAGTCATACCAAAACTTGATGCCCCAGCAACACCAGAAAAAATTATTATGAGCTTAAATGAATTAAAAAGTAGAATTAGATATGATAGTTAGAAAATAAAGATGAACACAAAAAATAATTTCATGCTGAGGGCCATAGAACTTTCAATGAATAGTGCTAATAATGATGGTGGTCCATTTGGATGTGTGATTACAAAGGAAAATGAAATCATCGCTGAAGGCTCAAACAAAGTAACTTTGTCTAATGATCCTACGGCACATGCTGAAGTGGTTGCTATTAGAGAAGCATGCAAAAAATTGAATACATTTAAGCTTACAGGTTGTGACCTATATACAAGTTGTGAGCCATGCCCTATGTGTTTAGCTGCAATATATTGGTCACATATAGATAATATATTTTATGCGAATACTAGAGATGATGCAAAAAATATTGATTTTGATGATTCTTTAATCTACTCAGAAATTTCTAAAAAAAATGAAGATAGACAAATTCCAATAAAACAAATGTTAAGAGAGGATGCATTAAAAGTTTTTGAACTCTGGAGTAAAAAAACAGATAAGATTAAATACTAGATATGGATTTTTTACCTTACGTAATGAAATGGCTAGAACTTGCACTAAGATGGGGACATGTTTTGTTTGCTATACTGTGGGTTGGTAATAGTTTTTTATTTAATTATCTAGATAACAAACTTAATAAAAGTATTTCAAGCAGCACTATTGATGGAGAGGGTTATTTGATGCACTCTGGTTATTTTTATAAATTAACAAGGTTAAAAAAATCCCCACCAGTAAATTATCTTAAAAATCTAGTAATTTTCAAATGGCAAAGTTATTTAACATTTATAACTGGGATTTTACTTTTATTTGTCATTTATTATTATAATTCTGGGATTTTGATGGTTAATAAAAAAGTCTTAGAAATATCACCTGTCTATGCTGTTTTAATTTCAATTTTCTCTTTATTTTTTTATTGGTTTGTCTATGATTTTTTATGTAAGTCTTCAATAATTAAGAACAATATACTTTTTATAATTATTGCTCTTTCTTTATTGTTACTAACTTCTTTTGGCTTAACAAAAATATTTACTCCAAAGTTCGCATTTCTAAGTGTTGGATTGATATTGGGAACAAATATGTTTGGTAATGTTTTTACTGTAATAATTCCAAATCAAATGAATATAATTAAAGCTAGTTTAAAAAATAAGAAAATTGATAGTAGTTTGTCTTTAGCAGCAAAACAAAGGTCAATTCACAATAATTACTCTACTTTTTTAGTTCTATTTATTATGCTGTCTGGTCATTACAGTTTTATAGTTTATCATAAGTATAATTGGTTAATTCTATGTGTGATCGCCTTAATATTAGCTACAGCTAGGCATTACTTTAATTTAAGGGGTAGAAAGATAATTAACAATTCTATATTAATAATTTCTATTATAGCGTTTATATTTCTAGCGTTTTTAATTTTTGTTTTTAAACCATAAAGAGGACATCAAGTTACTATGAGTGAAAAGTTAATTGTTAGTTGGGATGATTATAACGAAACTGTTGAGAAGTTAGCTGTTCAAATTTATGATAGTGGTTATAAACCAACTCTATTAGTTGGCATAATGCGAGGGGGTGCCCCAATGATTGATGTATTAAGTAGAGTTTTTAAATTGAAATGTGCTTATTTAGCAGTTGAATCTTATAGCGGTAAAGGTGTCGAAGATGAACAAGGAGAAATAGTTTTTTCTAGAGAAATGAGCTCTATAGCAAAAAATATGGGAGGCAATATTTTGCTATGTGATGATCTTTCGGATACGGGGATTACTTTAAATAAAAGTGTTGATTGGTTGAAAAAATATGAACCTATAAAAGGTAAAATTGACAATATTAAAACAGCAACTTTATGGAAAAAGAAAAAATCAACTTTTGATCCAGATTATTGTGCTGTAAAATTAGAAAATAATCCTTGGATTGTACAACCTTTTGAAGTGTACGAAGAAATAAGGATTGAAGATATTAAGAAAAAACACCAGAAATAAAAAGGGCGATCCGAAGACCGCCCAAGATAAATTATCTAAATTTATTAAGCTACGTAAAAGCTAATTAAACTTAATACTGCAATAACCCAAATAGCAGGGTTAGTACTACCAAATTTTCCAGTGAAAATTTTAATAGCAGCATAAGAAATGAAAGCAAGCGCTATACCATTCGAAATTGAATAGGTAAATGGCATCGCCATCATTGCAAGTACAGCTGGTCCTGCTTCAGCGGCATCATCCCATTCTATGTCTGTTATATTTCGAACAAACAAAGTTGAGATATAAATTAATGCAGCTGCATCAATTTCTTTTGGCAATGATGTTGCTAAAGGACTAAAGAATAGACATAATAAAAACAATAAGCCTATTACTAACGAAGTCATACCAGTTCTTCCACCAGCTTTTACACCAGCAGCAGACTCAACATAAGTTGTAACAGTTGAAGTACCCATTACAGCTCCTGCAACAGTAGAAACACTGTCTGATAACATTGCTTTATCTATATCTTTAATTTTCCCATCACTTCCAATTTTCCCAGATACATTTGCAACACTCGTAAGTGTTCCAGCTGTATCAAAAAAATCTATGAAGAAAAGTGTAAAAATTATAGTAACCATAGAAGCACTAAGGGCAGCACCTAAATCAAAAGTCATTAGATGAGTCATTGGTGGAGGTGATGATACAACTCCATTAAAATTAGCCCAACCACCAAGCCATGCAATTATACTAAAAGCAACAATTCCAATAATTATGTTACCTTTTATTTTCATTTTTTCCATTACAATCATTGAAATGAAAGCAGCAGCACCAAGCAGAGTTAAAGGGTTACTTAAGTTACCTAGTTTTACTAGCACTACAGGGTCATCTGAAGTAAGCCCCATTAATTGAAATCCGATTATTGCTAAAAATAATCCGATACCAGCACCAATTCCAAGTTTTAAACTTTTTGGAATAGAGTTAATCAACCATGCTCTAAGAGGTGTAAGTGAAATTATTAAGAACACTACACCGGCAACCAATACAGCACCAAGAGCTTCTGCAGGGGTATATCCCATCCCCAAACAAACTCCGTAGGCTATAAACGCATTTATTCCCATACCAGGTGCTAAGCCAACTGGCCATGTTTTTGCATAGAAGGCTGCAATAAAACAAGCTAATGCAGCAGCTAAAGCAGTTGCTGTGAACACGCCTCCAAAATCAAAACCACCATCTGCAAGTATTACTGGATTTAAAAACATTATATAAGCCATTGTCAAAAACGTTGACACGCCTGCTATAACTTCTGTTTTGAAATCCGTTTTATGTTTTCGATAATCAAAATATTTATCTAACATTTGATCTCCTTTAAGTTAAGTTAACAGGATCATATTTGATTCTTTTTACAATTACCCTTTAAAACTAATATTTATTACTAAATTTCAACTCATAAGTTTATATTTATGCCATAATTGAGTTGTTAACATCTGTTTATGCAAAAATTAAAATTATTTTTTACTACATCATTATTGATTTTGATGATTTCAGGATGTCAAACAATTAAAGAAAAAACGGATGCAATTGTTGAAAAAGAAAATGAAAAATTGAGCAAATATATTGGGAAATCTTCTAGTATTTTGCAAATGGATCTTGGTAAGCCCGATGAAGATTTTAAAAATGAAAAAGGAAATGTTGAATTTGTCTATAATACTAAAAAATATGGAATTCTGTGTGAGAGAAGGTTCGAAATAGACTCTAACTCTGTTGTAGTGGGATTTGTATCTAACGGATGTTTTTAGGATATACTTGCGAGGTAAATTTCCTCGCAAGTAAGGCTAAACTTATTTAATTTCAATAAGTTTTTTCTTTTTATGTTCCGGAATTATTCTTTCACAAGAAACTGTTAAAAGACCATCTTTAAGCGCAGCGCCATTTACTTTTACATCATCAGCAATTGTAAATGATCTTGCAAATTGTCTTTGCGAAATACCTTTGTGAATAATTTCCCCATCAAAATTATTTTCTTCTGATTTATTAATCTCTTTAGTTCTTACAGTTAATAAATTATCTTCAAACTCAATTTCAACATCATTCTTGCTAAAGCCAGCTAATGCTACTTCAATAGCATAATTATCCTTAGCAGTTTTTCTGATATTGTAAGGTGGATAATTTGACTGCATGGTCGAATTCCCATTTCCCAACATATTTTCAAATTGATCAAACATGTCATCAAAACCAATTGAAAAGGGTCTTAGTGAGTTAAATATAGATAGATCTTTACTTGTCATAATATTCTCCTTTGTTAAGCAAGTTTATTTTTATGTGGTCCCATTAGGCGACCCACTTAGTATATTTAGGAACTATTTAAAAAATTTCAAGATTGGAAAACTAAATCTTTTTAGATATTTTAAGGGCAAACGCATAATCAATTGCTATCTCTTCTATCGCGCCATCTCTACCAGATTTTCCACCATGACCAGCATTCATTTCTGTTTTTAAAAGAAGTAAATTATTATCAGTTTTGTAGTCTCTTAACTTTGCAGTAAATTTTGCTGGTTCGTCAAACAACACTCTATTATCACTCAAGCTAGTTGTGATTAGAATATGTGGATAATCCATTTTCTTAATATTATTGTAAGGTGCATAAGAGTATATATAATCAAAGTGTTCTTTATTTTCTTTAGCATTACCAAATTCATCGAATTCTCCAACAGTCAAGGGTAGAGAGTGATCAAGATTTGTTGTCAAAGAGTCAACAAATGGTACTGCCATAATAATTCCTAAAAATAATTCTGGTGCTTGATTGACAGCTGCACCCATCAACAATCCTCCAGCAGATCCTCCCATACCAATTATTTTTCCTTTTGATGAATATTTGTTGTCGATTAAATATTTTGCAGCATGAATGTAATCTTCAAAAGTATTTTTTTTATTTGTTAGTTTTCCCTCTTTCCACCACTTCATACCTTTTTCCATGCCACCTCTTATATGTGCAGTAGCCCAAATTGTATCTCTGTCTATTAAACTTAGTCTTGTAGAAGAAAAGCTGGGGCTCATAGAATTACCGTAAGAGCCATATCCATAGAGCAATAAGTTTGCCGAACCATCAATTTTTGTCTTTTTATGTCTGGTGATTGTTAGTGGAATAAGCCTTCCATCATGAGATTTATATTCAACTCTTTCAACTATGTAGTTATCTGGGTTATGACCAGATGGTATCTCCTGTTCTTTAACTAATTTTTTCGATTTGTTTGTTAAATTATAGGCATACACTCTTGAAGGTGTTTTTGGTGATGAATATCCAAGATAAACATCATCAGTATTTCTATCTTTTTGAGTTAAAGAAATGCCTGGAACGTAAATATTTTCATCAGAAAAAATTAATTCTTCTTCTGTCCCTGTAGAAACATTTTTAACAAATAGTTTGTCTAATGCATTTGAAGTTTCAGAGCGAATAATCCAATTATTCAAAAAAGTACATCCACCAATTAAGACTTCATTTTTTGGTGGCACAAAAGCTTTCCAATTTTGATTTTCTAAATTATCACAAATATCAATTTTAAAATCTTCAGCATCTTTATTTGTATGATTATAGAATTTATCGTTCCAAGAACTTACAGAATACAATATTCCTTTATCTCGTCTCATAATTAATTTTGGAAATGGTTTTTTTTCATTAACAGCAAAATAATATTGTTCTGAAGTGTTGTGATCTGATGTGATTATAAAATAATATTTTTCATCTGAGCTTAAACCAATACTAACAGTAAACGCTTCACTTTTTTCTTCAAATATTAGTTCATCCTCATCATTAAAATTTCCAATTTCATGTCTATAAATTTTCCTTGCTCTATGATTTTCATCAAGTTTAGAATAAAAAATATATTTATCATCCAAACTAAAAGTAATACTGCCTGATGTTTCTGGAATTTCTTTTGTAATAATTTTTTTAGTTATAATATCTCTTATAAAAATTGTGTAATATTCTGATCCTTTAGTATCTAGAGAATAGCCAAGATACTTATCATTATTGCTTACCCCTAAGTCACCTACACCAAAATATTCTGTTTTTAGTTTATCTTTTTCTTCATCACCATTCCAAATCTCTTCAATCTCATCAGTATTTATTTTTTTTCTGAGTTTAATTGAATAATTTCCAATGGAAGTTGTTTTTGTCCAATATTCATAAGTGTGATCTTTAAATGGCAAAGACTCGTCATCTAATTTTATTCTTCCTTTAATTTCATCAAATAGTTTTTTTTGTAAATTTTTAGTATTTTTAAGATGGTGTTCAGCATAAGAATTTTCTTCTTCTAAATATTTTTTAACCTCAGGATCTAATTTTGTTTTATCCCTTAAAACTTCTAAAATATTCTTTTGATGTATCCAGCTATAATTGTCCTCCCAGTCTATGTTGTGACAAGATTTTATCTCTGGTTTTTTTTTTAGATATGGTACTTTCATTATCTGTAGGAAATATATGAATATAATAATTTATACACTGATAATTTTGACTTTTTTCTACTTTTTGTTGAAATGGTCGGCCAGCGTTCCATCTAAAAAAATTACAAAGAGTTTAAGGTTTTTTTCATTGTTAATATTTATTATTTTGGCAGTTTTATTCGCTATTGGTGGCAAGTTTTTACTTACACTGCCACTTACATTAATCAGTTTAGCTTTAATTAAATTAAAAGGACTCTCACTATTTCAAATCTTTTCATTGTTTAGATTGATACAAACGCTCAGACAATCCGGTAGATTTTCTTTTAATAAATCTCAAAGAAATAACCCTTCATCAATTTCTGTTGTAGAGGCCTATAAGATCTTAAATTTAAATATTGATAACAAACCAACCAAAGAATTAGTTAATCAAGCTTACATTAAAATTCAAAAAAAAATACATCCAGATATTTCTCCTGAAACATCAAGATTATCTGCAATCGTAAATGAAGCTAAAGATATTGTTTTGAGAGATATCTCTTAATCTATAAGAGAAATTAATTTTTCAAATATTTTATTTGGATTAATTTTATTTTTACCTGAAGTTGTGTGACTTACAGTATGTTCACCATCTGGGATTATGGGATACATGTTTGAGCTATAAGATCCATAAATTAATGGTGTATCAACCATTAGTGTAATTGTTTTGATATTGAGGGCAGAGGATAGATGGCTAAACCCTGTATCATTACATATTGATATGTTGCAGTTTTTAATTACTGGCAAAGTTTCTTCAATAGTTAGATTATCAAGAGGCACACAATAATTTTTAAATTTAGAATTTAAAATATCATTTAAAATAGTTTGCTCTTCAGGATTTTTACCAGTAGCAAGAAAAAATCTACATTTCTTTATGTTAGATATTTTTTCCATAACAGAAAGAAAAGTTTTTGAGGGAACTCTTTTTGTTGGTCCAGAACCACCAATACCAAGAAGAATATTTAATGTTTCATTGTTGATACTGAATTTTAAAATTGAATTTTTTACCTGATCATCATTAATTTGTATTTGAGGATAATTGCTCACCTCAACATCCAAACTATCTTTGATTAAATTTATTGCAGGTTGAGTTATATGTTGATTTAATTTTTTAAATAATGGGTACTGATAAATTTCTTTTATACCAGCTAATTTTGCAATTAGGTTGTATCTTAGTGATGAATTAAATATAAAGATTTTATCAAAATCATAATTTTTTAAATCTTTGACTAATCTTAAACTACCAATTATACCATTGTGTCTACCATTTCTATTCTGCCTATCTCTATCTAAAAAAATAATCTTATCTATATATTTGGTTTGATTTAAATATTGATCAGCTTTGGAACTTTGTTTGACCAATAAATTGACAGGTGTACCAAATTTTTTAGATATTGCCTGAATGTATGGTAAAAAGATTATAGTATCCCCAATTCCCATTCTAT
>Ga0233427_10002014_pt1 | contig 20112 bp, 20 predicted proteins | sample SI_118_April2016_5_FD_179885 | JGI IMG/M metagenome (GOLD analysis project Ga0233427, IMG submission 179885) | Seawater microbial communities from Saanich Inlet, British Columbia, Canada - SI_118_April2016_100_MG | ecosystem: Environmental > Aquatic > Marine > Inlet | place: Canada: British...
TCCTCAGTAATATGTGCAGTTTCATAATTGTTATCGACTTCAGTTTCTAAATCATAAGATGGAGTTGTCCCACCTAAGGTAATTGTTCCTGTGTAAGTTTTTTCTTGCCCTTGAATTTTTGAAATTACCTTGGTAAATTTACCTGTACAAACAATTAAAAGTCCAGTTGCTAACGGATCAAGAGTTCCTGCATGCCCTACTTTTATTTTTTTTAAACTATATTTAGCGCGGATTAGATTTTTTATCTTTTTCACTACATCAAAAGAGCTCCAACCTAGAGGTTTATTAAAAAGCAAAACTTGACCCTCTAAAAAATCAGTTTCAGAAGTAATGTTGGAATTAGCCTTAAGCAATGACATATTGATATGTAATTAAAGTTATTCCAACAATTATACAATAAAACGCAAAGTACTTTAATTGACTATTTTTTACAATTTTTATCATCCATTTGCAGGCAAATACTCCTACAATAAATGCAGAAATAAAGCCGAATAATAAAGGCAAACTTTCTGCAGATGAAAACTCAATTTCTCCTGAAATAATATCTTTTCCCATTTTACCAAGTATTAATGGTACCACCATTAAAAAGGAAAATCGAGCAGACTTTTCTTTATCTACTCCTAATAAAACAGATATTGAAATTGTAGCTCCCGAACGAGAAATTCCAGGTAAGATAGCAACAGCTTGAGAAATTCCAATAACTACTGATCCTAAAAAGCTTACATTTTTTTTGGTAGATTTTGCTCTATCAGCTAAATATAGAAGTATAGCAGTAATAATTAGCATGTATCCCACAAGTATTAAGTTCCCATTAAAAAGATTTTCTATTTCTTCTTCCCAGAATATTCCTACAAATGCGGCTGGAATCATAGATAAAATTACTTTTATAGAGAAGTTAACTTCTTTTCTTACACCCGAGAGTAATCCATTAAAAATTTCAGAAATATCTTTTCGGAAAATGTAAATTGTAGCAAATGCTGTTGCTCCGTGCAAAGCTACTGTCATTAATAAATGCTCACCCGAATCAGGATCATATGGTGTTTTCCCAAAAAACTCTAAGATTTGATTAACGATAGATAAATGACCGCTACTACTTACTGGTAAAAATTCTGTTAGTCCCTGAACAATTCCAAGGATAATTGCAAATAAAAACTCCATTTATTAAGCTTCTTTGCTTTTGCTCATAATTGCAAAAATCTCAATAATGAACCCTATAGCTAATAAAATTGGAGCTAATGTCAACCTCTGAAAATCAAAGATTGCATCAGAGAATTTTGTTGGGTCATCTGACCCTCCTCCAATCATTAAAATTAGTCCGCTAGCCATAAAAGCTAATCCGATAAGTAATAGCGTGTAGTTCTTTTTTTTGAATGCAAAATCCATAGTTTAATTTTTAGTTGTAAAGTTCGTTTTCGTTAAGTTTTATAAATTTTCTTACTGCAAAGAAAGTTGAAAAAATACTGATAACTAATCCTGATGCTAAAATCAGTAAAAAAACAATTCCAATAATTTTTAAATCATCAATATTAAGCATATTAGCTGTATCTCCTTGCGCTAATTGTATTGCGCCAATAAGCATAAAAATAGCAAAAAGTGAGCTGTATATTCCTTGATAAATTCCTTTAGATAGAAATGGTTTTTGAATGAAACTATTAGTTGCACCAACTAATCGCATTGTTCGTATTAGAAATCTTTTTGAGTAAACTGAAAGTCGGATAGTGTTGTTAATTAACGCAAAAGCGATAAAGAAAAGAAGCACACAAAAAATAAGTAAAAAGAATGACAAGCGATTTACATTTGAGTTGAGTTTGTCTATTAAATCTTCTTGATAATAGACTTCAAAAACATTAGCATTTTCGCTTAATTCATTGGTTATTATTTGCAAACTATCAGTATTTCCATATTCAGCATTAAGTTTTACATCAATAGACGCTAAAAGAGGGCTGTAACCTAAAAACTCAACAAAGTCTTCTCCTAAATCAGTTTTTAAATCAGCAGTTGCTTGTTCTTTTGTTGTAAAGGAAGTGCTTTTTGCAAAATCAGAAGCATCTAATATTTTTTGAAATTTTAATGTTTCTATCTCGTTTACACCATCTTTTAACATAATTGTGAAGCCGATATTTTCTTTTACATAATCTGATAATTTTTGCGCGTTTATCAGAACTAAACCCAATAAACCAACAACAAACAATACAAGTGAAAGGCTAATAACAACTGAAGTTGAAGACGAGAGGATCCTTCTGTTTAGAGTTTTGTTTTTGCTTGTTTTCATATAGTTCGCTAAAATATAAAAATACAATTTACTAATTGATGTTATTCCTTAACTTTGCAAACCGAATAATGTGAATAAGATGGAATACGATTTTAATAAGATAGAAAAAAAGTGGCAAGACAATTGGAGAGCAAATGAAACTTATAAGGTTTCAGAAGATGCTTCAAAAGAGAAATATTATGTATTGGATATGTTTCCTTATCCTTCTGGTGCAGGCTTGCATGTTGGACATCCACTAGGTTATATTGCCTCTGATGTTTTTGCTCGTTATAAAAGATTAAAAGGATTTAATGTCTTGCATCCAATGGGATACGATTCTTTTGGCCTACCAACAGAACAATATGCTATTCAGACAGGAGTTCATCCAGCAGAAGCGACTAAAGATAATACTGAAAGGTATAGAAAACAGTTAGATCAAATTGGTTTTTCGTTCGATTGGAGTAGAGAAATACAAACTTCCGACCCTAATTATTACAAATGGACACAATGGATTTTCAAGCAATTGTTTAATTCTTGCTATTGTAATGAAGAAGATAAGTCCATGCCAATTGCTACTTTGGTAGCCTATTTTGAGAAAAATGGAAATATCAACTCTCAAGCTGTTTGTGATGATAACACACCAAGTTTCTCAGCAGAGGAGTGGAGTAATTTTTCTGAAGCAGAAAAAGAAAAAATGTTGTTGAATTATCGTTTGGCATTTTTGTCGGACACTTGGGTAAACTGGTGTGAAGGTTTAGGGACAGTTTTGGCAAATGATGAGGTAAAAGATGGGCTTTCGGAAAGAGGAGGTTTCCCTGTAGAACAAAAATTAATGAAGCAATGGTCCTTAAGGATTACAGCTTATGCGGATAGGTTAATTTCAGGATTAGATACTGTAGATTGGTCGGATTCAATAAAGGAAATCCAAAAGAATTGGATTGGGAAATCGAAAGGAGCTTCTGTAAGTTTTAAGCTTGAAAATTCGGATGATAAAATAGAAGTTTTCACTACTCGTCCGGACACCATTTTTGGTGTTAATTTTATGGTTTTAGCGCCAGAACATGAGCTAGTGTCAGAAATAACTACTAATGAGCAAAAACAGAAAGTTGAAGCCTATGTAAATACCGCAAAACTAAAATCGGAAAGAGACAGACAAGCAGACAAAAGCGTGACTGGAGTATTTACAGGTTCTTATGCAATTCATCCATTTACAGGAGATAAAGTGCAGGTTTGGGTTGGAGATTATGTACTAGCTTCTTATGGAACTGGTGCGGTAATGGCTGTCCCTTGTGGAGACCAAAGGGATTGGGATTTTGCTACTCATTTTGGTTTGGAAATTATTAATATTTTTGAGGGATTTGATGTAAGTGAAGGGGCAAATGAAGACAAGAATGTAAATATTACTAACTCTGATTTTTTAAATGGACTAGCGGCTAAAAAGGCAATTAGTTTAGCGATTTATAAAATTGAAGAAGGAGGTTTCGGAAAAGGTAAAATAAATTATCGTTTGCGTGATGCAATTTTTAGCAGACAAAGATATTGGGGAGAACCATTCCCGGTATATTATAAAGGAGAAATAGCTTATGTTTTGGAAGATGACAAACAGGTTACGCTTCCTAAAGTTGATAAATATTTACCAACTGCAAGTGGAGAGCCTCCATTAGCTAGAGCCAAAAAAGAGGATTGGGATGTGTTTGAAGGAGATAGAATGGAATGTAATATTATGCCAGGTTGGGCTGGAAGTTCATGGTATTTTTTACGATACATGGATCCAAATAATGATGGGGAATTTTGTGCAAAAGAAAAATCAGATTATTGGGGACAAGTAGATTTATATATTGGAGGAGCAGAACATGCAGTTGGGCATTTATTGTATTCTCGTTTCTGGACTAAATTCCTGTACGATAGAGGGTTTATTGGTTTTGATGAGCCATTCAAAAAAATGATAAACCAAGGAATGATTTTGGGGAGATCAAGCTTTATATATAGAATAAAAGACACGAATACTTTTGTAAGTTTTGATAAAAGAAAAGAGCACAAAACGACTCGTTTGCATGTGGATATTAGTTTTGTAGATAATGATGTGTTGGATATTGATGCATTCAAAAATTGGAGAGCGGAATATGCTGATGCTGAGTTTATTTTGAATGATGAAGGAAAATATTTGTGCGGACATGAAGTAGAGAAAATGTCAAAATCCAAGTATAATGTACAAACTCCAGATGAGTTAGTTCAGAAATTTGGAGCCGATACTTTAAGACTTTATGAGATGTTTTTAGGTCCGTTAGAACAGTTTAAGCCATGGGATACAAAAGGAATAAATGGAGTACATAATTTTTTAAGGAAGTTCTGGCGTTTGGCTCATAATTCTGATAATAATTTTAATGTTGGAGATGAAAAGCCAACAAAAGAAAATTGCAAAACCCTACACAAAACCATTAAAAAAGTAGCTGAGGATATTGAAAGACATTCTTTCAATACTGTAGTAAGTACTTTTATGATTTGCATAAATGAGCTAACAGAACAAAAATGTAATAGTAGAGAAATCATCTCTGACTTTACTGTTCTACTTTCTACTTATGCACCTCACATATCGGAAGAAATTTGGAGTAAATTAGGAAATGAATCTTCCGTAACAATTGCAGACTTCCCTAGATTTAATGCAAGTTTTTTAGTGGAGTCTGAAATAAATTACCCTGTTTCATTTAATGGAAAAATGAGGTTTAAAATTACACTTCCTGCCGAAATGAGCAAAGAAGAGGTAGAGGTTGAGGTGCTGAAACACGAAAGAACGGCTCATTATTTAGAAGGAAAGTCACCTAAAAAAGTAATTGTCGTACCAAAACGAATTATAAATATCGTTATTTAGATTTTGTATTTTAGCAAAGTGAAATCATTCATTCGCTTTCTGGTTTTTAGTAATATTTGGGTTGCATTCTGTGTGCTTGCTTTGGCTTTGAGCTCTGAATTATTTCTTGAAACGGCAAATTATCAGGTCAGTAAATTTATATTTTTCGCTACAATATTTACCTATAATTTTCAGAGAGTTGTAAGAGTTAAAAGAGGTTCAAATCATGTTAGAAAGCAGTGGTTAGTAGAAAATAAGAAAGTTATTTATTCGCTTATTTTATCAGGCGGGATAATGAGTGGGTATTACTTTTTTCAATTTCAAGCTCCTACTCAAATTGCAATTGCATTTTCAGGAGTACTCTCATTACTTTATCCTTTTGGCTTAAGAAAAGTTCCGTTTAGCAAAATATTTGTAATTTCCTTGATATGGACTATTAGCACTATGTTGTTGTTGGTATTTGAAAATAACATCCCAATTACACAAAATATTGTTTTGCACTTAATATCACGATTTTTGTTTGTTTTTGCCATAACTATTCCTTTTGATATTCGAGATTTGAAGCATGATGCTCAAAATTTAGAAACAATTCCTTTGTTTTTTGGAGTTCAAAAATCAAAAGTTATTGGAGTTTCGGCTTTATTTATTTGTGTATTAATTGCTATTTTTCAATCATTTGAAAACAGCTTAAATTCTTCAAATTTACTAGCATTAATTTTGTTGTATTTTGTGGCTTCAATTTTCATTAGAAAATCAGATGAAAGTAAGGGGGAAATGTATTTCTCTTTTTGGATAGAATCATTATGCATTTTGGTTTATTTTTTTTTAATAATTTCAGGTTTGATTTTTTAAATCAGATTGCTTACTTTAGCTGCATTATAAATTACAAATAATGTCAGAAGAAACAACATCAGTACACTATATAAATTACTTGGCGCTCGATAAAGTATTGGATGCTCAACACCCTTTAAGTGGGGAAGGTAAAAAAGCGGCACATGAGGAAATGCTTTTTATTATCATCCACCAAACATATGAATTATGGTTCAAACAGATTTTACATGAAATTGAATCGGCAATGGATTTGTTTAAGGCTGATAAAATTAATGAAAGTAATGTTGGGGTAATTGTAAGGAGAATGGATAGGGTAAACAAAATTATGACTACCCTTGTTGGACAGTTGGATATCTTAGAAACAATGACTTCTCTGGATTTCTTAGATTTTAGAGATCATTTATCTCCAGCATCAGGATTTCAATCTCATCAGTTCAGAAAGTTAGAAGTAATGTTGGGGCTTAAAATTAAGAAAAGACATCAGTTTGGAGGTTGTCCTTATCACGCACAATTTGAAGGAGAAAAGAAAGAAGAAATTTTAGAGTTAGAAGAAGACGCATCATTATTTAATTTAGTTGAAAGATGGTTGGAGCGTATTCCGTTTTTAAATATGGAGGGCTTTGATTTTACAGCAAAATATGAGGGAGCTGTTAATGCAATGTTGGACAAAGAAATTGCAGGAATTAAAGCAGCAAACTTAACGGATAGTGATAGAGAAATTAGAATCCGTATGATTGAAGAAAACAAAAAATATTTTGAAAGAGTACTTTCGGAACAAGAGCATAATAAAGCAATGGAAGAAGGGGAAACAACACTTTCATACAAAGCAACTATGTCTGCATTACTTATCAATTTATACCGTGATCAACCAATTTTACATTTACCTTATCAGTTTTTGAGAAGCATTGTGGAGCTAGACCATAAAATTGCAACTTGGAGATTCCGACATGTGCAAATGGTAGAAAAAATGTTAGGACAAAAAATTGGAACTGGAGGAAGTTCAGGACAAGGATATTTAAAGCAAACTGTGGATAAGCACAAGCTATTTACGGATTTGGCAAATATCTCTACACTGATGATTTCTCGCTCCTATTTACCGGAATTACCCCAAAAGATAAAAGATACTTTAGGATTTAATTACAAAAAATAGATTATGAAAAAACTACTACTGGCATTATTTATTCTTTCTTCTTTTAATTCAAAAGGAACGATACATACAATAGGAGTGTGGGGTGGCTATTATGAGTTTGTTCCAGCTAGTATTACAATCCAATTGGGAGATACTTTGCAGTGGGAGCCTTTTGCTGGACTACTTCCAATGATGCTTCATACTATAACCTCTGATAATATTCCTTCCGGAGCAGTTTCTTTTGATCAGGTATGGCAAATGCCTGCAGATACCTTTTTCCAATATATTCCACAAGTTGCAGGGCTGTATCAATATGTTTGCACTCCTCATATTCCAAATGGGATGATTGGAAACTTTACTGTTATTGATGGAACTACTGCAATTAAAGACCACAGTACAAACAAAGAACTCCTCAAAATAACAGATATTTTAGGAAGAGAAACAAAAGAAATAAGAAATACTCCACTGTTTTACATCTTTGAAAATGGAACGGTAGAGAAAAAAATAATTATAGAATAAATGAACTTAGATTTAAAAAATAAAAATGCAATTGTGTGTGGAAGTACCCAAGGAATTGGAGAAGCCTCTGCTATTGAGTTGGCAAAATTAGGAGCAAACATCACGCTAATTGCCCGTAATGAAAGTAAACTTTTAAATGTGTTAAATGATTTGGATAAATCCCAAGGGCAAATTCATTCTTTTGTTTGTATTGATTTTTCGGACACTGAAAAACTAAAAGAAGAAGTGAATCTTTTAAAAGGAACTTATCATATTTTGATAAATAATACCGGAGGACCAGCAGGAGGACCTATTACTGATGCAAAAATAGATTCTTTTGAGGATGCATTCAGAATGCATTTGGTAAACAATCAGATTTTGGTTCAGAAAGTTATTGAAGGAATGAAAAAAGAAGGTTTTGGAAGAATTATAAATATTATTTCTACTTCAGTAAAAGCCCCAATTCCAGGGTTGGGAGTTTCTAATACCATCCGTGCAGCAGTTGCTAACTGGGCAAAAACACTTTCTATTGAAGTAGGAGCTTACGGAATTACGGTAAACAATGTATTGCCAGGATTTACGGATACTAACCGATTGAAAACTTTAATTACTAAAAAGGCATCCGTACAAGGAAAAACAGAAGAAGAAATTGCAAACACAATGCAATCATCTGTGCCAGCTAATAGATTTGGCCAGGCATATGAAACTGCAAATGCTGTGGCCTTTTTATGTAGCCCAGCAGCAAGTTATATTAATGGAATTAACCTCCCAGTTGATGGTGGTAGAACAGCTAGCTTGTAATGGAAAAGATTTTAAATTATATAAATGGAGAGTTGGTAGCACCAACAAACGGTAATTATTTAGACAACTACAATCCATCAAACGGGGAGGTATATTCTTTAATTCCAGACTCTGAAAAGCAGGATATTGATAATGCAGTAGCAGCTGCCAAAGAAGCGTTTAAAGGTTGGAGTAAAACTCCAAAACAAAAGCGTTCTGATATCCTAATGAAGTTAGCTGATACGATTGAAAAGTATTCAGATGAATTGATAAAAGCTGAAAGTAAAGACAATGGAAAACCAGAAACTTTAGCCGCTCATGTGGATATCCCAAGAGCACCTGCTAATATTCGATTTTTTGCAGGAGCAATCCTTCATGATAGTTCTGAAATGCATGAAATGGACGGTATGGCAATCAACTATACTTTGCGTCAACCAGTAGGAGTAGCAGTTTGTATTTCTCCTTGGAATTTGCCTTTGTATTTACTTACCTGGAAAATTGCACCAGCACTTGCTGCAGGAAATACAGTAGTCGCAAAACCTTCTGAAGTAACCCCAATGACCGCTTACATCTTAAGTAAAATTTGTATTGAAGCAGGATTGCCAAAAGGAGTTTTAAATATTGTTCACGGATTAGGGAGTAAAACAGGTGACCCTCTTACGACTCATCCGGACACTCCTATTGTTTCCTTTACTGGAGGTACCGTTACAGGAAAACATATTGCAACGGTTACGGCTCCTATGTTCAAGAAACTTTCTTTGGAATTAGGAGGGAAAAATCCGAATATCATTTTTGCAGATGCAGATTTTGACAAATCTGTAAGTATGGCCGCTCGTGCAGCATTTACCAATCAAGGACAAATTTGTTTGTGTGGTTCTCGTCTTTTTGTACAAGAAGAAATTTACGATAAATTTAGAGATGCTTTAGTTACTAAAACAGCAAAATTAAAAGTAGGTGATCCAAAAGATACTACATCTAATTTAGGAGCAGTAGTTTCCAAGGATCATATGGAGAAAATCCTAGAAAAAATTGAATTAGCAAGAACTTTAGGAGGAAATATTTTAATTGGAGGAGAAAGAGAAATACTAGAAGGAGAGCTAAAAGATGGGTACTATGTTCAGCCTACAATTATTGAGGGACTTTCTTCTGATTGTGATATAAATCAAGAGGAAATTTTCGGGCCTGTTGTTTCCTTAATTCCTTTTAAAACAGAAGAAGAAGTAGTGGAAATGGCCAATTCAACTAAGTATGGATTATCAGCATCTATCTTTACCGAAAATATAAGTAAAGCCCACAGAGTTGCTGCAAATATTGACTCAGGAATTGTATGGATTAATACTTGGTTGCTTAGGGATTTAAGAATCCCTTTTGGAGGAATGAAACAATCGGGAGTAGGTCGTGAAGGGGGATTTAAATCCTTAGATTTTTTCACCGAACCTAAAAACGTATGCGTTAAAATATAAAATGGAATGCCAAGTTGCACATATTAAATTAGTTGATGCTGAAGAAATTCGTCCTTTAAGACATAAGATGCTACGTCAAGGAAAAACTTATTCAACTACTTCCTACAACAGAGATAATGAAAGGCTCACCTTTCATTTAGGAGTTACTGTAGAAGAAAAGATTGTGAGTTGCGCTACTTTCTACCCAGAAGAAACAAATAAAATGCGAGATAAAAATCCGTACAGATTAAGAGGAATGGCTACAGATTCCAATTACCTCCGAAAAGGATATGGTAGACAGATCATGCAAGAAGCTTTTCAGATATTAAAACTAAAAGAATGTAATTTACTTTGGTGTAATGCAAGAATTATAGCGGTTCCTTTTTATCAATCTGTCGGTTTTCAAGAAATAGGAGATTTATTTGATATCTCAGACATAGGCCCACATTATTATATGTATAAAAGAATAAAATAAATGAACGGAGAGAAATTTAATTCAGATAGAGCACCACAAGCAGTAGGATTATATCCTCATGCTCGCAAGGTTGGCAATATATTGTACTTATCAGGAGTAGGACCCAGAAAAGCAGGACAAACAGATATTCCGGGAGTAACATTGAATGAAAGAGGAGAAATTGAAAGTTATGATATAGAAATCCAATGTCATTCTGTTTTTGATAACATCCGTTTTATTTTAGAAGATGCAGGTTCATCTTGGGATAACATTATAGATGTTCAAGTTTTCCTTACCAATATGAAGGATGATTTTAATACCTACAATAAAATTTATGCCGAATATTTTAAAGATAATCAACCCTGCAGAACTACTATTGAAATAAAGAGTTTACCAACCCCAATTGCAATAGAATTAAAAGTAATAGCAACCATTAAAACCTAAAATTATGAGTATTAGAAAACCTTTCAATTTCCTGCAATGGATAGAAGATAATAAAGATTTATTAAAACCCCCAGTTGGGAATAAATGTGTGTATACTGAATCCGAAGATTTTATCATTATGGTAGTAGGAGGCCCAAATGTCCGAAAAGACTATCACTACAATGAAACTGAAGAGTTCTTTTACCAAATAAAAGGAGATATTGTAGTGCGTATTCAAGAAGATGGAAAAGCTATTGATGTGCCAGTTAAAGAAGGAGAAGTATTTTTATTGCCAGCAAAAGTACCCCATTCTCCTATGCGTGCAGAAGGTTCAATTGGTTTAGTAATTGAATGCAAAAGAACTGCAAAAGAAAGAGATGGGCTTATGTGGTTTTGCGATAAATGTAACGAGCCGCTTCATGACACTTATTTTCAACTTACCAATGTAGAAAAAGATTTTCAACCAAGATTTAAAGAATTCTATTCTTCAGAAGACAAAAGAACTTGTAATAGTTGCGGTCACACCATGGAAATAGACAAACGATTTATATAAATATGAAGAAGAAATTATTTACGATTGATATTCATACGCATATCCTACCAAAGGATATCCCTAACTTCAATAAACGATTTGGGTATGGAGAGTTTGTACAATTAGAACACCATAAACCTTGTTGTGCTAAAATGATGATGAATGATCAGTTTTTTAGAGAAGTAGAATCAAACTGTTGGGATCCTGAAGTGAGAATTACTGAATGTGATCATCAAGATGTTGATGTTCAGGTTTTATCTACAGTTCCGGTTATGTTTTCTTATTGGACTAGCCCTAGAGATGGGTCGGATATTTCTAAATTTATAAATGATGATTTGATAAAAGTAGTGGATGAAAATCCTAAAAGATTTGTTGGTTTGGCAAATGTGCCTATGCAGAACACTGATATGGCAATTAAAGAATTAGAAAGAGCTAAAAAATTGGGGTTTAAAGGAGTTCAAATTGGTTCTCATATCAATAATTTAAACTTAGATGACCCTTCCTTTTTCCCTTTTTATGCAGCATGTGAGGAGTTAGACATGTGTATTTTTGTTCATCCTTGGTGGTGGATGGCGAAAGAGAAAATGGATAAATATTGGCTTTCATGGTTGGTGGGTATGCCAATGGAAACTTCTCTTGCAATTTGTTCCATGATTTTTAGTGGAGTATTTCAAAAATTCCCAAAATTGAGAGTTTCTTTTGCTCATGGTGGAGGTTCTTTCCCCGCAACTATCGGGAGAATTGAACACGGTTTTAATGTGCGCCCAGATTTGGTTGCGGTGGATAATAGTGTAAACCCTAAGGATTATTTAGGAGAGTTTTGGTTAGATTCTTTGGTGCATGATGATAAGATGTTGGAATATCTTGTGGAATTAGTGGGTGAAGATAAAGTAGCACTTGGTACTGACTATCCCTTCCCTCTTGGAGAACTAGAACCTGGACAATTGATTCATAGTATGCCTTATCCAATAAATGTAAAAGAGAAATTACTTTCAGGAAATGCATTGAATTGGTTAAATATGAAAAAAGAAGATTTCATATAATGAAAGGAAGTTTCGAGATAGGAAATACTAAAGTTGAGATTGATTTTTCTAAGGGAAATGATATTTCTATTCCCTTAAATTTTAATGGAGAACAACCAAACACTTATGGTGTAGATAAAGCTACTTCCTCTTCATATCAAGACGGACAATTTATTGGCGATACACGAAAAGGAGGCCCTTGTAATTTTGAAACCTATAGTTTTACTCCTCATTGTAACGGAACGCATACAGAATGTATTGGTCATATTACAGATGAAAGAATTGATATATTATCTTCTTTGAATGATGAATTAATTCCATCAACTTTAGTTTCGGTTATTCCAAAAAATACTAATGAAAATTATACTCCTGATTTAAATAAAGAGGATTTAGTAATCACCAAGGAGGATTTGGAAATTCAACTCAAAGGAGTCAATATTGAGTTTTTAAAAGGAATTATTATACGAACACTTCCTAATTCTGAAGAAAAGAAAAGTAGAGATTATATGAAAGAAACACCTGCTTTTTTTAGTATAGATGCAATGGAATATTTAGTAAGTTTAGGAGTGAAACATTTATTGGTGGACACTCCTTCAGTAGATAGATTGTTTGATGATGGACATCTATCTGCTCATAATATTTTTTGGGAAACAAAAGGAAAAGAGTTGAATCCGAACACTCAAAATAAAACCATAACAGAAATGATTTTTGTTCCTTCTTCTGTGGAAGATGGAGCCTATCTATTAAATCTGCAAATCCCTGCATTTGTTTCGGATGCAGCACCAAGCAGACCCATAATTTACAAGATAAATGAATTATAAAAATACAGCAGATTTCGCATTAAGTTTAGATGCAAAAGATGAATTAAGAAAGTATAGAGATAAGTTTCATATTCCCTTACAGAAAAATGGAGAAGAGCATATTTACATGTGTGGAAACTCACTTGGATTGCAACCAAAAAGAACTAAAGAATTTTTGAATCAGGAATTGGAAGATTGGGCTACTTTTGGGGTGGAAGGACATTTTCATGCCAAAAACCCTTGGATGCCTTATCATGAATTTTTAACCGAGAGTTATGCTAAAATTGTTGGAGCAAAACCAACTGAAGTGGTTGCTATGAACACCCTAACGGTAAACCTGCATTTAATGATGGTTTCTTTTTATAAACCTATAGGAAATAGAAATAAAATAATTATTGAGGGAGATGCGTTTCCATCTGATATCTATGCAGTAGAATCTCAGATAAAACACCATGGACTGTCTCCGGAAACTTCTTTGATAAAACTAAGGCCAAGAGATGGTGAATCTGCAATACGAACAGAAGATATTGCTGCAATAATTGAAAGAGAAGGAGAGCATATTGCACTTATTATGTTGGGAGGAGTAAACTATTATACGGGTCAGGTTTTTGACTTTGAAAAAATTACAAAATTTGCTCAAGCCAAGGGAATAAATGTCGGTTTTGATTTGGCACATGCAGCAGGAAACATCAAACTAGAATTGCATAAATGGGGAGTTGATTTTGCGGTTTGGTGTTCATATAAATACCTAAATTCTGGTCCTGGTTCTGTGGCAGCAGCTTTTGTGCATGAAAAACATCATGCTACAAATCTTAACCGTTTTGCAGGTTGGTGGGGGCACAACAAAGAGGATAGATTCAAAATGCCAGATAGTTTTAATCCTATACAATCAGCTGAGGGATGGCAATTGAGTAATCCTCCAATTTTATCTTTAGCAGCAATTCGTGCTTCTCTATCTATTTTTGATGAGGTGGGAATGGATACGTTAGTTGCAAAATCTAAGGTATTAACAAATTTCTTATTGTTTCTTTTAGATTCAATTGAAACCGATAGAATAGAAATTATTACACCAGAAGAAAGAGGTTGTCAGCTTTCTATCCGAGTTAAAAATGGAAATAAAATTTTGTTTGATGCAATTACAGAAAAAGGAGTAGTTGCTGATTGGAGAGAACCGGATGTAATTCGTGTGGCACCTATTCCACTTTACAATAGTTATCAGGATGTGTTTAATTTTTATTCTATCCTAAAAGAAGAATTATAATGCAGAAGAATATTACAATTGTAGGGGCTGGATTAGTTGGCTCTTTAGCGGCCTTGTATTTAACCAAGAGAGGGCATAAAGTCACTATTTTTGAAAGAAGAAAGGACTTGCGTTCCGAGATTATTACTGCAGGAAAATCTATCAATTTGGCACTTTCCAAAAGGGGATGGACTGCATTGGAAAAAGTAGGTATGCATAAGCAAGTAATGGATATTGCTATTGCAATGGATAAGCGGATTATGCATCATGAAAAAGGTAATTTGACTCAGCAGCCTTACGGAAATGAAGGAGAAGCAATTTATTCTGTTTCTCGTGCAGAATTAAATGTGCTGATGATGGAAATGGCAGAGCAAAATGGGGCTACTCTTCATTTTGATGAAAAATGTGTAGACGCTAATTTAGAGGAAGCAATTGCTACTTTCCAGAACGCAAATACTTCAATAAAACAAACTATTTCTGCTGATGTATTGATTGGTGCTGATGGCGCTTTTTCGGCAGTTAGAAAGCAAATGGTACAGCAACATTGCCATGAATATAGCTATAATGAAATTGAGCATGATTATAAGGAATTGTTGATTCCGGCAGGAGAGAACGGAACTCATTTGTTAGATAAAAGCGCTTTACACATTTGGCCTAGATGCGAATTTATGCTTATAGCATTGGCAAATTTGGATGGTAGTTTTACCTGTACTTTATTTGCTCCAAAAAATGGAGAAAATTCTTTTGAAGGATTGAATACTAAGGAAGAGGTAGAAAATTATTTTGCAAGAACATTCCCTGATTTTACGGATTTGGTTCCGAACTTATATGAGCAATGGAATATGAATCCCACTTCATCATTGGGGATTGTGCGCACTTATCCTTGGCATATTTCTGATAGCTCCTTGCTAATTGGAGATGCAGCACACGCAACTGTTCCTTTTTACGGACAAGGAATGAATGCCGGTTTTGAGGATTGTAGAATTTTAGACGAACTATTAGATAAGCATGAGGGGGATTTAAAGTCTTGCTTTGAGGAATATTCTAAAACGAGAAAGCCGAATGGTGATGGAGTGCAGGATTTGTCCATGCACAATTTTATTGTAATGAGGGATAAAACTGCTGACCCTAATTTTCTGCTGCAGAAAGAAATAGAAAAGAAATTTGCTAATTTATATCCTGATAAATGGACTCCGCTTTATTCTATGGTTAGCTTTACAAACACCCCTTATTCTGAGGCTTGGGAAATTGGAATGAAACAAGAAAAACTCATGCAGAGAATTATGAGCACCCCAAATATTGAAAAAGCGTGGAAAACAGACAAAATAATGCAAAAAATGTTATTTTTGTTGTAGTTATCGGTGTTTTTGTGTAAATAAGTGGTGTTTTGAAGTATTATGATTTTGATTAATAGTTCGAAATACAAAATATTGAAAATTCGTGAAAAACAGACAAAATAATGCAAAAAATGTTATTTTTGTTGTATTTAACGGTGTTTTTGTGCAAATAAGTGATGTTTTTGGAATATTATGATATTGATTAATAATTCGAAAAATCTGAGAGTTATTAACTTTTAAATTGCATTAAATCAAAATATTTATAATGGGCACTATATTATTAATGTATTTTTTTTTATATTTGTCTAACTATAATTAAATTTAAACTATGAAAAAAATAAAAAACTACTTCTTCGGATTTATTTTAATTACTTCTGGGGCCCTAATACTTGGGTCAGGAGGAAGCGGATTAACAAATTGTGTTATTTGTGACGGTTCAGGAAGAACTGATTGTATTTATTGTGCAAATGACCCATATTGCAACTTTTGTAATGGAAATGGAGATAAGACTTGTACTTTCTGTAACGGAACAGGGAAGTAATCTTACATAAAATTAAGAGAAAAGATATTCTTCCTGGGATAGTTCTTATTTTTCTGTCTTTTTTGATTTATGTTCTCTTTAGAAACACAGATCAGATAATAGCTTTTAAATATTTAGGAATAAATTACGGAAAACTGATTAATATAGAAAGTAGTTTTATTAAGTTTCACTTAATAGACCTTCTCTTCTATTTGGGATTCATGTCAATAGTAAAAGCGGTTTTCATAAAGAAAAACAAACTATTCATACTATCGTTCTGGTTTCTTCTGCTTGAGTTATCACAGATATACTTTGACATAGGAACATTCGATCCAATTGATGTGCTAATGATTTTATTATCGTTATTTATTATTTTAAATCAATCTAAAATCATCAAGATAAGACCAGATAAAGGATAATCTAAAAAAGCTAAAAACATAAAAATGCACACTCTAATATAAATAGATTAGCAATGAAAAAACTACTAGTCATATTAGTTTCTTTTTTATTTCTTTTTAGTTGCCAGCAGAAGCAACAAAAAACAATTATTTTATCCAAAGCATCTTCAAATTATGTAAAATGGATGGAAGATGACAACACGATTATCCTAGATGCATACACTATCAAAAATACAGATAGTATTTTGGCACTGGCAGATGGAATTATTTTAACCGGAGGAGAGGATATCAACCCCTTACAATATAATGATACTATAAATTTTGCAGTTTGTGGAGACATTAATTACGAAAGAGATACTCTTGAAAGAAAACTATTTGATTTTGCTTTCGAAAATAAAATTCCACTAATTGGCGTATGCAGAGGAATGCAAATGATGAATGTTGCAAGTGGAGGATCGCTTTATGGTGATATTCCAACAGAAATTGGAACAACAGTTATCCACCGCAACAATGGAGAGGTAAATCATGAAATAGTTTTGACAGATACTTGTTCTTTAATTTTTCCAAATGGTACAGATACAATTATGGTCAACTCTTGGCATCATCAAGGGCTTAAAATTATGCCCAATCATTTACGCGTTATTGCCCGTGCTTTTGATGGATTACCAGAGGCGGTTGTAATGGATAAATCAGTTCATCCCTTTATGATTGCAGTTCAATTTCACCCAGAACGATTAGTTAAAGAGAATGTTATTCATCAAACTATAAAAAGTAGTTTTTACAATGAAATCAGAAAATAAAAGATACTTTTTTTAATAGTTTAAATGAGAGGAATTTAGAAGCAAATCCATTACATTCGCCATCTTAAATTTCATTAATGCTAAAAGATATTTTATTTACTTTCTTAATCAGCTTTTCTCCTTTTGGGGAGGCTCGTGTAGGTATTCCATATGGTATTGAGCATACAGATTTAACTCTTATTTGGGTTTTTATAATTGCATTATCTGCAAACCTATTAGTGTTTCCACTTTTTTATCGGGTAATAGAGTTTTTTAACAATCATTTTTTGAAGAGTAAATGGTATAGAAAGGCTGCAATTTATTTGTCGTTACGAGCTAGAAGAAAAACAGGAGCAGTAGTTCAAAAATATGGTGCTATTGGGCTAATGATTTTCGTAATGATTCCATTTCCATTTACAGGGGCTTATATTGGAACCATTGCCGCTTATATTTTTAAAATAAATTATAAAAAAGCGTTACTTGCTATTAACATAGGAGTGTTAATTGCGTTAACTTTCATAATATTAGTATGGCCTCTAATCTCTTCATTATTTTGATTTTTTTATACATTAAATGATTTCCTAAACCTTATCTTTGCTTATAAGTATGAATGGCAAAAAAACAGGACTTATTATTTTAGATGGTTGGGGGCATGGTGATAAAACCAAGTCGGACGTTATACACCATGCTAATACTCCTTTTATTGATTCTTTGTACCAGAAACATCCTAATTGCGAACTGAAGACTTTTGGAGAGCATGTAGGTTTGCCAAAAGGGCAAATGGGAAATTCTGAAGTTGGTCATTTAAACATTGGTGCGGGTAGAATTGTGTATCAGGATTTAGCAAAAATTAATATTGCTTGTAAGGATAATTCTATTGCCGAAATGGGAAATCTGAAAGCTTCCTTTGCTTATGCAAAACATAATAATAAAGCACTTCACTTTATCGGTTTAGTTTCTGATGGAGGAATTCATTCTCATACAAATCACTTGTACAAATTGTGTGAATTGGCCAATAAAGCAGGAGTTGAAAAAGTATTTGTTCATGCTTTTACGGATGGTAGAGATTGCGATCCGAAAAGTGGAAAAGGATTCATTCAAGAATTAGAACAGAATTTATTTGGAGCAAAAATAGCTTCAGTTTGTGGGAGATATTACGCAATGGATAGAGATAAGAGATGGGAAAGAGTAAAACTGGCTTATGATTTACTCACAAAAGGAAAAGGGGAGTCTTCTAAAAACTTGGAGGAAAGCATACAGAATTCTTACAATAATGGAGTAACGGATGAGTTTATAAAACCAATTGTAAAAACGGATGAAATCGGAAATCCTGTTGCAAAAATTCAGGAAGGTGATGCGGTAATTTGTTTTAATTTCCGAACAGACAGATGTAGAGAAATTACAACTGTACTTACTCAAACTAATATGCTAGATTTTGGAATGCAAATCTTAAATCTGCATTATACAACAATGACAAATTATGATGCATCTTATAAAGATGTAAATGTAATTTACAATAAAGATAACATCAAAAATACTTTAGGGGAAGTATTGGAAAGCAACAATAAAACACAAATCAGAATTGCAGAAACTGAGAAATATCCTCATGTTACTTTCTTCTTTTCAGGAGGAAGAGAAACAGAATTTAAAGGAGAAAAACGATTAATGGTAAACTCACCCAAAGTAGCAACTTACGATTTGCAACCAGAAATGAGTGCTCCTGAAGTTACAGCAACTATTGTTTCAGAATTAGAAAAAGGAGCAACTGATTTTGTCTGTCTGAATTTTGCAAACCCAGATATGGTTGGGCATACTGGCGATTATAGAGCAATAAAAAAAGCTGTAGAAACAGTAGATACTTGCACCCGAAAAGTAGTGGAAGCAGGGCTAAAAAATGATTATGCTTTTATCATTATTGCCGACCATGGGAATGCAGATTTTGCAATAAATGAGGATGGCTCACCCAACACAGCACACAGCACAAATATGGTTCCTTGCTTTGCGCTTAACACAGGTTTTGAAAAAATAGAAAACGGAAAGCTAGGAGATATTGCCCCTACTATACTTAAAATAATGGGAGTTGAAATCCCAACAGAAATGACAGGAGAAATCCTAATAAAATAAAAAATGGAACACATAAATAATTACATAAACGAAAACAAGGACAGATTCATTAACGAATTAATTGACCTTTTAAAAATACCATCTATCTCAGCCGATCCTGCATACAGTGAGGATGTATTAAATTGTGCTGATGCAGTAGCAAAAGCAATGACAGCTGCAGGAGCAGATAATATTGAAATTTGTAAAACGGAAGGTTACCCTATCGTTTATGGAGAGAAAATTATTGATGCCAATTTACCAACAGTTTTGGTGTACGGACATTATGATGTGCAACCTGCCGACCCATTAGAATTATGGACAAGCGGACCATTTGAACCAGTGATTAAAAAAACGAATATTCATCCAGAAGGAGCTATTTTTGCAAGAGGAGCTTGTGATGATAAGGGACAATTTTACATGCATGTAAAAGCCTTTGAATTGATGATGAATACTAACACTTTACCGTGTAATGTAAAGTTCATGATTGAGGGAGAGGAAGAAGTAGGCTCTGAAAATTTAGGTGTTTTTGTAAAAGCAAATAAGGAAAGGTTAAAGTGTGATGCCATCTTAATTTCAGATACAGGAATTATTGCAAACGATACACCATCCATCACAACTGGACTGAAAGGGCTGAGCTATTTGGAGGTAGAAGTTACAGGCCCAAATAGAGACTTACATTCAGGATTATACGGAGGAGCAGTTGCGAATCCTATCAATATTTTATG
>Ga0233427_10002018_pt1 | contig 20094 bp, 15 predicted proteins | sample SI_118_April2016_5_FD_179885 | JGI IMG/M metagenome (GOLD analysis project Ga0233427, IMG submission 179885) | Seawater microbial communities from Saanich Inlet, British Columbia, Canada - SI_118_April2016_100_MG | ecosystem: Environmental > Aquatic > Marine > Inlet | place: Canada: British...
AACGGAAAACGATGGAAACCCGGCGCTTGCAATACCGCAAATACGCCGCTTAATGTTATCAACCAGATGAGCCAGATCCTCCTTTAGATCAGGCCGTTGATTGTTCCAATTTATATGACGACGGACAATCCAATTTAGGGACGGCTTCGAAAATCGAAGAATGAACATCACCTTTCTCTTTGGTAAACGCGAAGACGGAACGCAGTAACTACGCCCACGAATTATTGTCTTAAATCCTCACCTATTGAGGATCGCACCAAATAAACAGGGCGGCCGAAACCGCCCCGAGTTTTCTGCTATTTTCTTGGGGAGGTTTTTGTTCAGGCGTTCTCCAAGGTCATCCGGAGCTTATCCACCAATTCATCAATGTGCGTCTTCTCGGCAATAAACGGTGGCGCCACACAAGCCGTGTCACCGGTGAACTTGATGTGCATGCCGTTCCAGAACATATCCTTCTGGGCTTGGGTACCGCGCGCGCCGGGCCCGCCTTTTGGATGCATCTCGACACCACCCAAGAGGCCATAACCTCTGATATCCTTGACGCTTTCGATATCACGAAGACTAAACAAACCATCCAGGAAGTATTCTGAAAGATCAGCCGATTTCTGGAACGAGTCCTCGGCTACATAGATATCTTGAACAGCATTGCCGGCGGCACATGCCGCAGGGTGACCGGAATAGGTATAGCCATGGAAAAACTCGATGGCGTTCTCCGGCGAGGCTTCGGTGATCGTCGTGTAAATTTCATCCTTGGCGGCCACGGCGCCCATCGGCTGGCAACCATTGGTGATGGCTTTTGCCATGGTCATGATATCGGGAATCACGTCGAAGGCCTGTGATGCAAAGGGTGCCCCCAAGCGGCCAAAACCAGTGATGACCTCATCGAACACAAGTAAAATGCCATGCTCATCGCAAATTTCGCGGAGCCGATTGAGGTATCCTTTCGGCGGAACCAGCACGCCTGTCGAACCGGCGATGGGCTCAACAAAGACCGCAGCGATGGTTGAGCCGCCGTAGGTTTCACAGAACCGTGCCAAATCATCCGCAAGCTCAACACCGGATTCGGGTTGGCCACGTACGAACAATTCATCCGGATTCCATGTATGACGCATACAGACGACATTCGGCATGACGCTGGTAAAGGTCTCGCGATTTTTGACCATGCCGGCCAAAGAAACGCCGCCGATGTTAACGCCGTGGTAGGCGCGTTCGCGTGAAACAAATCGCGTTCGGTGTCCGTCGCCACGTGCCCGGTGGTAAGCCATGCACATCTTCAGCGCTGTATCGATCGATTCCGAGCCGGAATTGACGAAGAACACATGGTTGATCGGATCGGGCGTAATCCGCGCAACCTTCTGTGCCAATTCGAAGGTGCCTGGTGTCGACGTCTGAAAGGGCGACGCATAGTCATTGTTGAGGAGTTGCTGGTAGACCGCCTCGGCGATCTCCTTGCGGCCATGGCCCAGCGGACAACAGAACAGCCCCGAAGACCCATCCAAAATTGTGCCACCCTTATGATCCGTCAGATAAACGCCTTCACCTTTGACGATGATCCTGGGGCTTTCCTTGAAGTCGCGGTTGCCGGTGAACGGCATCCAATGTTGTTCCAATGAATTGGCCGTGAACTGCATAGTGCTTTCCTCCCTGACCTCGGAATTGGATGGGCATCAAATGCATTTGATCGCCACTACCGACCGGGTCGGTTAAACTTTATAGGCCGCCCCACGCAAAGCCCCCCAGCTTTACGCAACGCAATATTAAACGTAGTCTGCTTTATTGGCTCCATCGTAGGGCCAATTGACCGAATAACGGTGTGCCAGGGACCATGCGCGACAGTCTTTTTCATTTGCGCCGCGTCGAAAATGCCAGCCTTCAATCGCAAATCCGCGAGATGCTGGTCTCCTCCATCCTCGAAGGCCGCATCCCGTCGGGTGAACCTCTGCCATCAAGCCGCCGCATGGCTCAAATACTAGGCGTTTCGCGCAATACCATCGTTCTTACCTATCAAGGACTGGTAGATGATGGATATCTGACGGCGCGCGAACGAAGCGGATTTTATGTGGATCCGACCATTCTCGATGGTCGCGCCCCATCTGGCCCACGGATTGAACAGGAATCATTGGACCGCCCGGCATGGCCTGAGCGCTTCAGAGTCCGGCCATCTTTGCAGGAAAATATCGTGAAACCGCTGGACTGGCGCGCCTACCGGTTCCCGTTCATTTATGGACAAGTCGATCAAGAGTTGTTCCCCATCGGTGCCTGGCGGGAGTGCTCGCGCCAAGCGCTAGGTCGAAAGGGCATGGATGCCTGGACCAGCGACGCCCGTGAAAACGACGACCCGATGCTCGTTGAGCAAATCCGCACCCGTCTTTTGCCGCGCCGGGGCATCTATGCCGACACCAACGAAATCCTCATCACGCTCGGTGCTCAAAACGCACTTTACATACTCGCCAGCCTGCTGATGAGCGCCGAGACGACAGTTGCCATGGAGGAACCAGGGTACCCGGACGCACGAAACATCATCGCGTTGAAGACGGGACAAATGAAATTGCTGCCTGTCGATGATCGGGGTTTGCCCGTGGATTTCCGGCTGCATGACGTCAATTATGTCTACACGACACCAAGCCATCAATTTCCATCAACGGCGACAATGCCCTTGGAACGTCGGCAAGAATTGCTGAAGTATGCTGCTGAGCATGACTTCGTCATTATTGAAGATGACTACGAGGCCGAAACCAATTATGTCAGCGATCCGACGCCGGCCCTGAAAACGTTGGATACGGATGGCCGCGTCATCTACGTCGGTAGCTTCTCGAAATCACTGTTTCCCGGTTTGCGATTGGGTTATCTGGTCGCGCCGGCCGAACTGATTGCCGAGGCACGGGCGCTGCGTCGCCTAATGCTGCGCCATGCCCCCACCAACAATCAAAGAACCGCTGCATTGTTCTTATCGCTTGGCCACCACGATACGTTGGTCCATCGCCTGCAGCGCGTATACCGGGAACGGTGGCAGGAAATGGGCGCCGCGTTAAAAAAATATTTCCCGGATTCGACACGTATGCCGACATTTGGCGGGACGAGTATCTGGCTTCGGATTCCGGAAAGCATCAACGCCGTCGAACTGAGCCGCGCGGCGGAAGCCGAAGGCGTTCTCATTGAGCCCGGCACGGTCCATTTCGGATCAGAAAACCCGCCTCAGAACTTCCTGCGATTGGGATTTTCATCGATCCCGACGGACCGTATCGGCCCCGGTATCCACAAGCTTGCCGAAATCATCGATAAACATCAGCGTAGTGCTTGATTGAGCAGCCCAACCCTGGCCCGGTGAAATCTGACAATCTGGTTCTACCGGGGCACCAGCCAACACCCTAGACCAATGAGTACGGCACTGGCGCCAACGGGAGGGGCCCGTGCCATATTCATTTGATTAAAGAAACAACCACAAACGCCGAGGAGTGACAGCAATGCTGATCGGGGTTCCCAAGGAGATAAAAAATCACGAGTACCGGGTCGGCATGACGCCCACCAGTGTTCGCGAAGCCGTTCACCATGGCCACAAGGTCATCGTCGAAACCAGTGCCGGTACTGGTATTGGATCGAGCGATGACGATTATATCGCTGCCGGTGCGGAGATCATCGGCAGCGCCGAAGACGTGTTCGCCCGGGCGGATATGATCGTCAAAGTCAAAGAACCGCAAGCCGTCGAACGCAAGATGTTGCGTGAAGGCCAGATCCTGTTCACCTATCTGCATCTGGCGCCGGACCCTGAACAAACCAAGGACTTGGTTGATAGTGGCGCGGTGTGCATCGCCTATGAAACCGTCACCGATGTCAATCGGGGGCTGCCGTTATTGGCGCCCATGTCCCAGGTTGCCGGCCGCATGTCGATCCAGGCCGGCGCCCATTGCCTGGAAAAGGAAGCCGGTGGGCGCGGTGTGTTGCTGGGCGGTGTCCCGGGTGTCGCACCGGCCAAGGTGGTGATCATCGGCGGCGGTGTCGTTGGCGAGAACGCTGCTTACATGGCCGTCGGTCTTGGTGCCGATGTGACAATCCTGGACCGCAATGTTGATACCATGCGGTCTCTTGTCGTTCGGTTTGGTCAATCCATCAAGACGCTTTATTCGACGGCTCTGGCGATCGAGGAACAAGTTCTGGAAGCCGATCTCGTTATTGGCGGGGTTTTGGTGCCCGGTGCTGCGGCGCCGAAATTGGTGACCAGGGAGCATATCTCGGCAATGCGCGCCGGCTCGGTGCTGGTTGACGTCGCCATCGACCAAGGCGGCTGCTTCGAGACATCGAAGGCAACCACCCATTCGGATCCGACCTATATTATCGATGAGGTCGTCCACTATTGCGTCGCCAACATGCCCGGCGCCGTGGCCCGCACATCGACCTACGCGCTCAACAACGTCACCTTGCCGTTCATCTTGGCGATTGCTGACAAGGGCTACAAACAAGCCCTACTTGATGACGCCCACCTGCTCGCCGGCCTCAGCGTCCTGGAAGGAAAAGTGACCTACGAAGCCGTGGCACGGGATCTTGGCTACGATTACCACGATCCGAAGGATACGCTGAGCGCCTAATAACAGATTGAGACGAATTGCCCTTTGAAAATCAGCAATATTTCATTTATCAGGACAATTCGTCTCATATTTTAAATGTATCTTGACAAATGATAAGGCTTATGGTTTTTTATCATTAATGTCCCATTACACGAGATTTTAAGTCTCATTATTGAGATAATCAAAAATTAAACCCCGTTTGACAGTGAAGGAACCACGATCATGAAGATGACAACCGAAGAGGCCTTTGTGAAGGTCCTCCAAATGCACGGTATCGAACACGGATTTGGAATTATCGGATCGGCGATGATGCCGATCTCGGATATTTTTCCGGCCGCTGGCATCACATTCTGGGATTGCGCCCATGAAATTAACGCCGGGATGATGGCCGACGGCTACACCCGTTCAACCGGTAAGATGGCCATGGCCATTGCCCAGAACGGCCCCGGCATCACCGGTCTGGTGACGCCCATTAAAACCGCTTATTGGAACCACACCCCGATGCTGTTGGTGACCCCGCAGGCCGCCAACAAAACCATGGGCCAAGGCGGGTTCCAGGAAATCGAGCAGATGAACCTGTTCGCCGACATGGTCTGCTACCAAGAAGAAGTCCGCGCCGCGCACCGTATTCCAGAAGTTCTGAACCGCGTGATCGAAAAAGCCATCCGTGGCTCCGCCCCGGCACAGATTAACGTGCCCCGTGATTTCTGGACCCAGGTCATTGATGTTGAACTGCCGCAGATCGTCCGCCTGGAGCGGCCGTCCGGCGGCGCCGCAGCAATTTCCGAAGCTGCCAAGTTGCTGTCCGGCGCAAAATTCCCGGTCATCCTGTCCGGTGCCGGCGTCGTCATCGGCGGCGCGATCCCTGATTGCATCGCATTGGCGGAGCGTCTCGACTCGCCCGTCTGTAGCGGCTACCAGCATAATGACAGCTTCCCCGGCAGCCACCCCCTGGCCGCCGGCCCCTTGGGCTACAACGGCTCAAAGGCCGCCATGGAATTGATCGCCAAGGCCGACGTCGTATTGGCCTTGGGCACGCGCCTCAATCCGTTCTCGACATTGCCCGGCTATGGCATCGACTACTGGCCGAAAGATGCGGCGATCATCCAGGTCGACATCAACTCCGACCGCATCGGCCTGACCAAGGACGTGACGGTTGCTATCTGCGGTGACGCCAAATTGGTCGCCCAGCAAATCCTTGATCAGCTCTCCGCGGATGCCGGCAACGCCGGCCGCGAGGATCGCAAAGCCACCATCCATCAGGCGAAATCGGCTTGGTTGCAGACTCTTTCGAGCCTCGATCACGAAGAAGATGATGAAGGCACCACCTGGAACGCCGATTGTGTGACCCGCGAGCCCGAACACATGACGCCTCGCCAGGCCTGGCGCGCCATTCAAGGCGGCTTGCCGAAGGATGCCATCATCTCGTCGGATATCGGCAACAACTGTGCCATCGGGAACGCCTACCCGACCTTCGAGAAGGGCCGAAAGTACCTGGCACCGGGCTTGTTCGGTCCTTGTGGCTATGGTTTCCCGTCGATCATCGGCGCGAAAATCGGCTGCCCGGACACACCGGTCATCGGCTTCGCCGGCGACGGCGCCTTCGGCATCTCGATGAACGAAATGACCTCCATCGGCCGTGACGACTGGCCGGCGATTACCATGGTCATTTTCCGTAACTACCAGTGGGGCGCTGAAAAACGCAACACGATCCTCTGGTACCACGACAACTTCGTCGGCACTGAGCTCAACCCCAATCTGAGCTATGCTAAAGTTGCCGACGGTTGCGGCCTCAAGGGTGTCACGGTCCGCACCCAGGCCGAGCTGACGAGCGCTTTGAAAGCCGGTGTCGAAGCTCAGATGAACGGCGAAACCACCTTCATTGAGGTGATCCTCAATCAAGAACTGGGTGAGCCGTTCCGTCGCGATGCGATGACCACCCCGGTCGCCGTCGCCGGCATCAGCGCCGACGACATGCGGCCTCAAAAATCAGCCGTCTAAACGGAACTTTGCGAGAGGAGCCGATACGTTTATCGGCTCCTCTCCAACCGTTTTAAATCACGCCGTTCCCAGGCTTTTCATCCAGGATCAAAGCGACCGAAAGGAATACCCAGTCATGCTGAGCACAACTCCTTTCGAAGTCCCGCCCTATTTGCTTGAATTCGCAAAAGGCAATCCGCCCGTCCGCATGGCCGTCGCCGGCGCCGACAACGCGGTCGCCCTGGAAAGCGCCAAACAAGCCACTGACGCCGGGCTCATTGAACCGGTCCTGGTCGGCGACAGCAGCACCATCAAATCTCTCGCTGAAACGCTGAGCTGGGATATTTCCAACATCGAAATCATCAACACCGCCGGCGATGACAGCGCATCCGCCGCCGCCGTGAAGCTGGCCCATGACGGCGACGCCACCGCCTTGATGAAAGGCCACGTCCACACCGACGCCCTGATGAAAGCCGTCGTCAACAAGCAAACCGGGCTGCGTATCGGTCGGCGCCTCAGTCACATCTTCCACATGACCATTCCAGGCCGCGACCGCGTCCTGATGATCACCGACGGGGCAGTGAATGTGGCCCCCGACGAAGAGACCCTGATGCACATCACCCGCAACGCCGTCGATTTAGCGCATGCGTTAGGCAACACTGAGCCGAAGGTCGCGCTGTTATCGGGCACCGAGTCGGTCATTGCCTCCATGCCGTCGAGCGTTACGGCTGCCGAGGTCGTCAAACGCGCCAAATCGGGCGAGGTTGAAGGCGCCCATGTCGAGGGCCCCTTCGCGTTCGATAACGCCGTCTCTCCCGATGCTGCAAAACTCAAAGGCATCGACAATGCGGTCGCCGGCAACGCCGACATCTTAGTCGTCCCCAACATTGAGACCGGCAACGCGCTGTTCAAGATGATGGTCTACTTCATGGGCGGCCTGGCCGCCGGCATCGTGCTCGGCGCGAAAGTCCCCATCGTTCTGACATCCCGCGCCGACCCGCCCGAAGCGCGTTTAGCGGCGGCCGCCATCGCGGCGATTGTGGCGCACAGAAAATCGTAAGTTTAGTCTCTAGCGGGACCGAAATCACCTGCCCTTGGGCTCCCTATTCTCAATATCCAATAGCGTGCTTCCCTCTCCCTAAAAAGCTCGTTATTTTACTTTAGCCTGCGGCTAAGTTTCGAAGGCTCGTTAAAACAATGTCTCCTGTCAAACACATAGTGAAAAGTCATTCATATCTCAATGTATGCTAGAAGATGACGACATCTGAGATGGGCGCATTCACATGAGGAGATCGACAATGGAATTCTATCACGAAGGGATGCGCGAACTGCAGGACCGCTATGAAGGCCGCGACGTGCCCGACCGGTTGGCCGACAACCGCATGCGCCGAGCGTTCAACGCGGAAGACCGCGAATGCATCGAGACGTCGCCGTTCTTTTTTCTGTCCACGGCGGCGGACGAAAGCGTCGATAGCTCGTTCAAGGGGGGTGAGCCTGGGTTCGTTCGTGTGACCGGCGACAACACGCTCGCCTGGCCCGATTACGATGGCAACAGGATGTACCGGAGCCTCGGCAACATTCTCCGCAATCCACGCGTCGGTCTGTTATTCGTCCGCTTCGACGGCAAGACCTTCAATAATGCCGGGCGGCTTCGCATCAACGGCCACGCGCAAATCGACGACCGTCCGGAGGCCATCGAAGGCTTGCCCGGCGCCAAACGCATGATCCGCGTACGCGCGGAATACATCTACACGAATTGTCCGAGGTACATCCCAAAACTGGCAACGGAAAAGTCTTCCGTATACTCACCGCGCGAAAACTATTCCCCGCCCGACCCGGATTGGAAATCCATGCCGTTCGTCAAAGACGTGTTCGACAAGGAACGTGAATAAGTCCGGACCTAGCGCTCAGGAAATTTGTTTTTCGCGCATCATCGCGTAGATTGCGGTCCAGTCTTCGGCGCCGCGTCCCGCGCTTTGGGCGTCGGCATAAACCGTGTCGGCGTTTTCAGCCAGGGCCAAGGGCACGCCGGTTTTTTCTGCCATTTCGATGGCGATCCCCAGATCCTTTCGCGCCAAATCGATCATGAACGCCGGCGTCAGGTCATCTTTTAGGACTTTCGCCGGATACGTCGTCGACATATGCCCAAGCCCCGCCGCGGTGCCGCTCATCACCTCAATCGCCAGATCGCGGTCAAGTCCGGTGGCTTCGCCGAGCGTCAGCACCTCTGCCGTCAACACGTTGAGGACGGTGGTCATCAAGTTGTTGGTGATCTTCATACGGGACCCCATGCCGGGGCCGCCGCAATCGATGATCAAGTCGCCCATGCACTCAAGGACCGGCCGCACCTCTTCAATATCGGCACTATCCCCGCCCGCCATGATCAGCAACGTGCCGGTTTCTGCTTGGACTGAGGTGCGCCCCACCGGCGCGTCGATCATGCGTACGTCATGGGCTTTGAGGCCGTCTCTGATGTCATCCGTATCAGACGGGTGAATGGTCGACATATCAATGACGATGGCGCCGGCATCAATGTTCTCAACCGCGCCCGGCGGACCCAGCAAGACTGTCTGCACGACGGCGCCGATGGGCAGCATGGTGATGATAATTTTTGCACCCCGGACTGCTTCGGTTGCCGACGGTGCGGACACGCCACCATTGGCGACGTGCTGTTCCATTGCCGCTTCCGACGTGTCGAAACCTACAACCGTGTGGCCGCCCTCAACAATATTGCGCGCCATGGCTATTCCCATGGCGCCCAATCCGATAAATGCGACGTCTGTCATTTTTACTTCCACCTGTTGTGATGATCGGCGGAAAATTCATTCGCCGGTTCTGGATATATCGTGATGCGATTTCAAGGTCAGCGCTAGTCGTCCATATTGGCCTGGCTGACGAACTTGGTCTGGCAATAGGCGTTAAAGCCCTCGGGGCCGCCTTCGTAGCCGAAACCGCTGTCCTTCATGCCGCCGAACGGCGCTTCCGCTAACGCCGGTGAGAAATTGTTGATGCCGATCCAACCCGCTTCCAGGCCATCAGCGACGTTGGTTGCCGTATCCAAAGACCGCGTGAAGGCATAAGCCGCAAGGCCAAGATCCAGGCCATTGGCCCGTTCAAGCGCCTCGTCGAACGACGAGAACGGCACGACCGGCGCAATGGGCCCAAAAGGCTCTTCGGTCATGATCGCGGAACTGTCTGAAAGCTCGTTGAGGACGGTCGGCTCCCAAAAACATCCCTGGTTACCGATCCGGTTGCCCCCGAGCACCGTCTTGGCACCGCCATCAACAGCATCCGCCATCAGTCGCTCCATGGCGCTGACGCCGCGCTCATTGGCCATCGGGCCCATGGTCACGCCTTCATCCATACCGTCACCGACCTTCAGGTTACGCGCGCATTCGACAAACCGATCGAGGAAGCGTTGATAAATGGACTCGTGAACGAAAATTCGGCTAACACCCAAACAGACCTGACCGGCATTGCGGAACTTAAAGCCGGCAGTCATTTCAGCGGCCTTTTCCGGATCGGCATCGCCAAACACCAAAACCGGCGCGTGTCCGCCCAATTCCATGGTCGCCGGTTTCAACAATTCACCGGCCATGCGGCTCAGGATTTTGCCGACCGCCACCGACCCCGTCAGCGATATCTTTTTGATGATTGGCGAGCGGATCAAATATTCCGAAACCATGGCGGAATCGCCAAACACCAGATTAAGTACGCCGTCCGGGACGCCTGCGTCCTGACAGGCTTTGACAATGCCGACCGCGACCCCAGGCGCCTCTTCCGAAGGCTTGATGATGATCGAACACCCGGCGCCCAGGGCGGCGGCAATTTTGCGTGCTGTCATGACGGCGGGGAAATTCCATGGCGAGAACCCGGCGACGGGGCCGATCGGTTCCTTCAGCGTCGTCTGGCGGAACCCGGGCGCGCGTTGCGGTAACAACCGTCCATAGGTGCGGACACTTTCCGCCGCGCACCATTCGAAAACATCAACGGTCCGATCCAGCTCCATCCGCGATTCAAGAAGCGGCTTGCCTTGCTCAAGCGTCATGCCATGCGCCAAATCGGAGATACGTTCTTCGATCAACCGTGCCGAGCGCGCCAGTATTTTTGAGCGTTCCCACGGCGATGTGGCACGCCATCGCGCAAAACCATCAGCCGAGGTTTCAAGGGCGCGATCCAGATCCGATGCATCGGCACGCGCAACCACGGTGACGGCCTCGCCAGTGGCTGGATTGATCACATCGCGAACCTCACCCTGGTTTCCCGCACACCATTCGCCACCAATGAACAATTTGTTTTCATTTAACAATTTAAAATCTCCCTAGGCATGCCAGACAACACATATCGTCCGTTGCGGATGAATTTAATAAACTATATAGTTTATATATATACATTACAATTAAATATATAGTATTATTCTTTCATCTAAACTGTGGGAAAATACCTGTGTCTTCAATTGTGGCCAGCATTTCCAAGCGTTTGAGCGTCTTTGAGGGCGGTGAAAAGAAGCTGCCGAAATATCGCCAGTTGTCCGAGACGATTTTGACCATGATCGACGAAGGCAGGCTTAAGCCCGGCGATCGATTGCCGGCCGAGGCCGCGCTGGCGCAGGAGCTACCGTTCAGTCTGGGAACTATTCAACAGGCCCTTCGCAACCTTTCGGAGCTTGGGATCGTCAAGCGGACCCAACGGCGCGGCACGGAAATCGCCGACCGGTCCCAGGAAATTTTCGATCTCTGGCAATTCCGTTTCATCGATGAGGATGATAATTCAATTCTTCCGGTATTCAGCCGGGTCATTAAGATCGATCGTGTCCATCAACAAGGTGCTTGGAGCCGCTTCCTGGGCGGCGAAGATCACTACGTCAGGATCGTTCGTGAGATTGATGTCGGCGATAAATTTCAGGCGATCAGCTGCTTCTATCTCTTGGGCAGCCAGTTCTCGCCCATCCTGGACCTCAGTCCGGATGCGCTTGAGGGCGTTCATTTAAGCGCTGTCATTCAGCGGATGTTCGATATGCCAACCGTGCGTACGAACAACCGTGTGGTCTGTTGCGTTATCCCCGATCAAATCTGTCTTCGCCTTGATCTTCCCTCCGGCGCGCGCGGACTGATCTGTCAAATTCTAGGTTTTGGGCCCAAGGACCAACCGCTGTCATTTCAACAAACATATATTCCAGCTGATAGTGCGCCGATGGAATTTCGCGAGTTCAAACCAACGTGGTCGTCTTAGGGTCAACCACTCTTACCTTTCCTTTTGCCGCCGGTCATTGTCATACCGGTGCGCCCAACCGCTGATCACTTCGGCGACGTAGTAGGCGTCGGCACGGCTGGTCAGCATGTGATCGGCACCGTCCAGGCAGACAAAGCTTTTGGGATGGCGCGCGGCGCCGTAAATCTGCGCGGCATTTTCGATTCCGACGACGTCGTCAATGGGGCTGTGGAAAATCAACAGTGCCTTTTGCATGTCGCGGATGGCCTCGCCCAAGCTATGGCCCTCGATGTCGTCGATAAAGGATTTCTTGATTTTAAAGGGACGCCCGCCAATTTCGACATTCGCTTCGCCAGACGCCTCAATCTCGCCACGCGCCTCGGAAAAATGATGAGCGACGTGTTCGGGGTCGGCCGGCGCGCCGATGGTGCAAATGGCGCGGGCCTCGGGAATATTGCCGGCCGCGGCAAGTACCGCGGCGCCGCCCAGGCTGTGGCCGATCAACATTCTGGGCGCGTTGTAATTGTCGCGTAGAAAGGCCGAGGCTGCGACCAGATCAGCGACGTTGGTTGAGAACGTGGTGTTGGCGAAATCGCCTTCGCTGTCACCGAGACCGGTGAAATCGAACCGGAACACGGCAAACCCGCGAAGCCACAAAGCCTTGGCGATCCGCACCCCGGCAAGGACATCTTTTGAGCCCGTGAAGCAATGCGCAAACAAGACGTAATTTCTGGGCTCGCGGTCATCCGGTAAATCCAGGCGCCCGGCAAGCTCATGGCCGGCGGCGCCTGTGAAACTCAATCGTTCTTGCGGCATGGTTCTACTCCTTCATGTGTTCCCAGCGGTGCGTCTGTATTGTTCATGTCGTTGAATTCGAATTTGCGGCTTTCCCGTGGACCACCATCCGCTCAGCGGCGAAGGGTGCCATAACCTTGACTGGGCCGGCGATCATTTCATCGCTGATGGCGCAGGCGTGGTCAGCCGTAAGATCGAACAACGGATCGGCCGGCTTGCCAATGAGATGCAAGGTGCGGGCCGCGCCATCCTGCCCCTCCCCATCAAGGGGCAGGATGGCCAAATGTTTTGCGAACCCCCGCCCATGCACGAGGCACAATGGTGTTGTGATGGCCCAACCCAAACCGGCCGCGACCATGGGCAGAACCGCATCCGAGCCGTCGAACTCCAATGAGCGCGGCGCGTCAATGCCGCGCGCTGTCAGAATCGCTTCAGCCTGAACACCGATGTGAGATCGAATGGAGTAGCGGACCAATGGATGATTATTCGCCAAATCGCTGAGCCGAGGCTTCGCCGCGCCGCCGGCCAATTGAGCGGGCACGATGAGCACGAACGGCTCGGTAACGATGGGCCGGCACCGCATACCGCTGAGCGCGCGGGTTTCCGTTGAGATAATCATGTCCAGACGGCGTTCCGCCAGATCGCTCATCAGATTGGGCGTGATCCCCGACCAAACCGAAATCCTTTCCGCATGACGCCGAAGTTGCCGGATCAATGCCGGACCGACCGTAGCGGCGAACGAGTCGACCAATCCCAGCCGCATCGCCGGCGCCTCGGTCTCGGCGGCACGGCGCACCGTGTCACTCAACCGATTGCCAGCGGCCAGGTATTCTTGGCCGCCTTCAAGCAATGCTGTGCCCGCCGGTGTAACCCCAAGAGGGCGGCAAGCACGATTCAATAGCGCCATGCCCAGGCTGGATTCCAGGCGTGCCATGGCTTGCGAAACCGCTGATTGCGTGAGCCCCAGGCGACGCGCCGCCAGGGTCATGGACCCGGTCTCGGCGACGGCCAAGAACATCACCAACCCTTGCGGATCGATCATCGGATCATGAGGTTCGGTTTTGACCATAAATAATTTAAATTAATTATTATCAATAATTTTATTAATGTTATGACAATCTCGACCACACCGTCAATAATCCTGTGGATAACAGGAGTACGCTTTCATGTCCCGTGTTCCGGCCTGTCAAATTGCCGGCGAATGGCTTTCAGGTTTTAGCCTGGGTGATGCGCCGGAAACCGTGCGCCGCCAAGGCATCCAATGCCTGGTTGATGTCATCGGTTGCACCCTCGGCGGCGCGGCCACTGATATCGCCACCACTTTGCGTGCACATGTGGCAGACGAATACGGCGACGGCCGATGCCGCATCATTGGCACGGATACCTTCACGACGGCGTCGGGCGCAGCAATGGCCAACGGTGTCGCCGCGCATGTGTTGGATTTTGATGACACGTGTTATGCCGGCATCGCGCACGGTTCAGCGACGGTGGCCCCGGCCGTGTTGGCCGCAGCCGCCTTGTCTGGCGCCGATGGCCAGAAAGTTCTCGCCGGCCTAATCTGTGGGCTGGAAGTCGAATACGGGCTCGGCAAGGCGTTTTCCAATAGCTTCTATATGCGTGGCTGGTGGGCCACCTCGGTGTTAGGCACCATCGGCGCGGCGGCCGGGGCGGCAAGAGTTCTGGGTCTGGACGGCGAAACCGCAGGCCGGGCCGTTGCCCTGTCTACCGCCGGCGCAAACGGTGTTCGCGCGACACTCGGCAGTGATGCCAAACCCGTACTCAACGGCCAGGCTGCGGCGGCAGGACTGAACGCCGCCCTACTGGCCGGACGCGGCATCACCGTGGCCTTGGATATCATCGAGGATTCCCGAGGGCTGGCGCAGGTCATCAACGATGGCACGTTCGACCCGGTCACTTTCGATCAATTGGGTAAAGATTATTCGCTGCTTGATCCCGGCATTTTCATCAAACCTTTCCCCTGCTGTTCTGCAGCCCACGCGGCGGCTGAAGCGGTCGGTGATCTCATGCGGACAGAAGGTTTGAACGGCTACGCCATTGAGGCAGTCATCTGCGAGGTGCCCAACCTGGTTAATTTCTCTCTGGCCTTCCCGTCACCCGCGGCCGTCACCGAAGCGCAATTTTCGATGCCCTATATCATCGGCTGCCTGCTCACCTTCGGCCGCTTTGGTGTGGAAGAGTTGCGCGCTGAGCTTCTCGCCGATGAGCGCTTGATCAAAGCCATGGCGAAGGTCCGAATGATCGAAGATGAGACCCTGACAACCCAATCCGAAGCCGGGGAGATTGGCCCGGAATGCGCCCGTGTCATCATCACGACAACCGATGGTCGGACCTTTGACGCCTTCAACTCGGTTGCCATCGGTGCGCCGTCAAAACCCATGAGCCGAGACGCTTTGGACGAAAAATTCCTGGCGCTGGCCGCCCATGGCGGCCACGCTGACGAGGCTCAAGATTGGTTGGCTGGACTCTACGATATCGAAACATCCGAACGTTCTTTGAACCTGTGGACTTAAGGACAAGCCCTGTGACCCGTTATTCCATCTTTTCCCTGGCCCGAAACGCGTTGACCGGCCACAAAAACTGGCCCCAGGCCTGGCGCAGCCCTGAGCCCAAGCCCGAATATGACGTCATCATCATCGGGGCCGGCGGACACGGTTTGGGCACCGCTTATTACCTGGCTAAGAACCACGGCACCACCAATATCGCGGTGCTTGAGAAAGGCTGGCTGGGTGGCGGCAACACGGGGCGTAACACAACCATCGTTCGCGCCAATTATGAGCGCACTGAAAATGAGTTGTTTTACGAACATTCCCTGAAGCTCTGGGAAACCATGAGCCAGGATCTGAACTTCAACGTCATGTTCTCACAGCGCGGCGTCATCAATCTCGCCCATTCCGATGCCCAGGTTGATGCTTTTCAGCGGCGCGGAAATGCAATGATCTTGAACGGCTCGGATGCGATGCTCCTGAACCCCGCCGAAATTAAGGCCCGCGCCCCACATCTGGATTGCTCAGCCGATGCGCGCTTCCCCATCAAGGGCGGCTTGCTGCAACCGCGTGGCGGCACCGCACGCCACGATGGCGTCGCCTGGGGGTACGCCCGCGCCGCCGATGCCCGGGGCGTCGACATCATCCAAAATTGCGAGGTTACGGGCCTGGATATATCAAATGGGCAGATCACCGGCGTACAAACGACACGCGGCGCCATCAAGGCCAAGAAAGTCGGCATCGCGGTGGCTGGCCATACCGGGCATTTGGCCACCATGGCGGGTATGCGGCTGCCAATCGAATCACACGTTCTGCAAGCCATGGTCTCGGAACCCGTCAAACCGTGCCTCGATACGGTGATCACATCGGGCGCCGTGCATTGCTATATCTCACAATCCGACAAGGGCGAGCTGGTCATGGGCGGCGATCTGGATTTTTACAATTCATATGCCCAGCGCGGCAATTTCCCGCGCATCGAAGACGTCGTCTCATCCGTCATCACAATGTTCCCGTCGTTCAGCCGATTGCGCCTGATGCGCACCTGGGGCGGGGTCATGGATATGTCCATGGACGGCAGCCCGATTATCTCAAAAACCCCGACCAAAGGCTTCTACATCAACGGCGGCTGGTGTTACGGCGGCTTCAAGGCGACGCCGGGCTCGGCTTGGGTCTTCGCCCACACCATCGCCAATGACGAGCCCCATGAACTCAATGGCCAGTATCGCCTGGAACGGTTCCAGCAGGGCCACATGATCGATGAACACGGGGCCGGGCCGACGCCCGGCGCGCACTGAGAGGGATTGAGAGATGTTGGAAATCAAATGCCCTTGGTGTGGACCGCGCGCCCAGACCGAATTTTCCTACGCCGGCGACGCGACGTTGACTCGTCCCAGTTTAGATACCGCCACTGAGACAGAATGGTACGAACACGTCTATCTTCGCGGCAATCCGCGCGGTCCGCATGATGAGTTGTGGCATCACGCCGCCGGCTGCCGGCGTTTCGTGAAGGTGCGCCGCGACGTCACCACCCACGAAATCATCGCTACCGCCGGCCCTCACGAACACTTAGGCGGAGGCGGTAAATGACTGGCCAAGCGTTCCGTAATGCGGACGGCGGGGGCATTGACCGCACCAAGCCCCTGACCTTCACCTTCGACGGCAAATCCTATCAGGGCCACTGCGGCGACACCTTGGCTTCGGCGCTGCTGGCCAATGGCGTGCGTCTGGTCGGGCGCAGCTTCAAATATCACCGCCCGCGCGGCATCTTCGGCGCCGGCGTCGAAGAACCCAACGCGCTCGTTCAATTGCGCCAAGGTGCCAGGACCGAGCCCAACATCCCGGCGACACGGATTGAACTTTACGATGGTCTTGTCGCCACAAGTCAAAACCGTTGGCCCAGCCTGAAGTTTGATATCGGCGCCATCAATGCGGTGCTGCATAAATTGTTCCCCGCCGGATTCTATTACAAAACCTTCATGTGGCCGGCGAAGCTCTGGCCGATGTACGAGCACTTCATCCGCCATATCGCCGGCATGGGCAAAACACCCACCGAGCCGGACCCGGATGACTACGCGCACCGGTTTGCCCATTGCGACGTTTTGGTTTGCGGCGGCGGCCCGGCTGGCTTGGCAACAGCACTGGTGGCGGGGCGCAGTGGCGCCAGGGTTGTGCTGTGTGATGAAAACGACACGTTCGGCGGCGCGCTGCGCTCACAACCGCAAACCATCGACTCCCGGCCCGCTATGGATTGGGTGCGCGATACGGCGACCGAACTGGGCCGTCTTGAAAACGTCACCGTGCTCAACCGCACGACGGCGACGGCGTATTACGATCACAACATGGTCGTCCTTGATGAACGGGTCGCCGATCACAAGATCGCCCCGGAGAACCATGAACCCCGCCACCGGCTGTGGCAGGTCCGTGCCCAAGAGGTCGTGCTGACCACCGGTGCCATCGAACGGCCGTTGATCTTCGCCGGTAACGATCGGCCTGGGGTCATGCTGGCGTCCGCGGCACAAACCTATGCCAATCAGTTTGGTGTGCGGGCCGGCGAGCGGACCGTCGTGTTCACCAACAATTCCTCAGCCTATGCCGCCGCCGTCGACCTACAAGCCGCCGGCATTGAAATCCAAGCCATCATTGATGCCCGCAACGAGCCGCCCGCCGGCGATCTGACCCGCGCCAAAGACGCCGGGATCGGTGTTCTGACGGGCCACGCTGTCGTCGCCGCGCTTGGCAATCATGCAGTCAACAGCGTCACTGTCATGGCACTCAACGAGGACGGCGCGGACGTCACCGGCGAGCCGCATGATATTCTGTGTGATCTGGTGGCTGTCTCCGGGGGCTGGTCACCCAGCGTGCATCTATTCTCCCAATCGCGCGGCAAGCTGCGCTATGACGACGATCTCACTGCCTTTGTCCCCGACCGATCCTTTCAACGCGAACGCTCGGCCGGCGCGGCGAACGGATCGTTTGATTTGTCCGAATGCCTGAGCGAAGGCTTCACTGCCGGCGCCAAGGCGGCCAGCCAAGCCGGATTCGAAGCTGCCGCAATGGCTGCGCCAACTTGCGGCACTGAACCCGAACTCCGACCACGTGCGCTCTGGGCCGTGCCGTTGCCGGACTTTCTGCACGGCAAGCGGTTCCTGGATTTGCAGAACGATGTCACTGCCGACGACGTCGGTCTCGCATACCGCGAAGGCTACCGCTCCGTCGAACATTTGAAGCGCTATACGACACTGGGCATGGGCACCGACCAAGGCCGGACCTCGAACGTCAACGGATTGGCCCTGATGGCCGGGCGCCGATGTGAAGCCATTCCCGCCGTCGGCACCACAACCTTCCGCCAACCATTCACGCCGATCCCCATGGGTGCCATCGCCGGCGCCGACAGCCATGACCACGTATCACCGACAAGGCTGAGCCCGCTGTATCAATGGCACAAAGATCACGGCGCGCCGTTCACCACCGCCGGCTACTGGATGCGTGCCCAAGCCTACCCACAAGGTGGCGAAACCCTAGAGGAGGCGTATCTCCGCGAGGCCAAGCATGTGCGCGAAAAAGTCGGCATCGTTGACGTCTCGACGCTCGGCAAAATCGATCTGCAGGGCAAGGACGCGGCGGAATTCCTAAACCGTGTCTACATCAACGGTTTCGCCAAACTGGCCGTCGGCAAATGCCGCTATGGGGTAATGCTGCGCGACGACGGCATTGTTTTCGACGACGGCACCGTGACCCGCATCGCCGAACACCGTTTCCTAATCACGACGACGACACTGCATGCCGGTGCCGTGATGACGCATCTGGAATACCTTGCTCAGGTTGAATGGCCGGAATTGGATGTCCGGATGATTTCCGTCACCGACGACTGGACTGGCATCGCCCTGGCCGGACCTCGGGCGCGGGCCGTTCTGGAGTGTGTCACCGAAGGTGACGTTAGTGACGTCGCCTTGCCGTTCATGGGCTTCCAGGAAACCCATATCGCCGGCGCGGCCGCCCGGCTATACCGGATCAGTTTTTCCGGCGAGCAGGCCTATGAGATCAACATGGCACCGGGCCACGCACTGGCCGTGTGGGAAGCCCTATTGGAAGCCGGCGCTGCGGACGACATCATTCCTTATGGCTCGGAAGCCATGAACATCCTGCGCATTGAGAAAGGTCATGTCGTCGGCGGCGAATTGAACGGCCGGACAACGGCGGCGGACTTGGGCTTCGGCAAAATGATGTCGAGCCAAAAGCCATTCGTCGGCCACGTCCTGGCGGGCCGCGAAGGCTTGAACGGAGAAGGCCGCCAACAATTGGTCGGCCTGATCCCAGTTAACGGGCGCTCACGCATTCCTCGCGGCGCCCAGATCATCGCAGACACCGGCGCCAAGACGCCCATACCCAGGCTTGGCGAGGTCACCTCGCAATGCATGAGCCCCAATCTCGGCCATCCCATCGGTTTGGGCATCCTGGCCAACGGCCGGGCCCGCATCGGCGACACCTTGCAGGCCCATTCCCCACTGACCAAGCAAAGCGTGGCGGTCACCGTCACCGACCCCATCTTCATTGACCCGGCGGGAGAACGTCTCCGTGGCTGATACATCCCCCATGCAATCCGCCCTTAACGGCATCGCTCAGCCCGGCGACTTCGGCGCCGACCAGCCCGCCGGGCCGGGCGTCACCATCACCGAACGCCAAGGCCTGCAGATCCTGCACGTCGCCGGCGATATTCGGGACGCAGAATTCCCGTCTCAGGTCCGCCATGCCATCGGCCTGCCGTTACCCATGAGCGCCGGCGAAACACGCGCCTCGCAAGGCACCCGCGTCCTCTGGCTCGGCCCCGACCGATGGTTGGTGGCGCATGAAGCGACTGAAGATGCCCTGCCGGCCTTGTCAGACGCCGCCGCAGTCAATGATGTTGGCCAGGGCCGGTTGGTCCTGCGGCTCACCGGCCCCCGGGTTCGCGATATCTTAGCCAAGGGCTGCCCACTTGATCTCCACGCCAGTGCCTTCCCCACGGGGCACTGCGCCGAAAGCCTGATCGGGCACATCGGCGT
>Ga0233427_10002024_pt1 | contig 20063 bp, 15 predicted proteins | sample SI_118_April2016_5_FD_179885 | JGI IMG/M metagenome (GOLD analysis project Ga0233427, IMG submission 179885) | Seawater microbial communities from Saanich Inlet, British Columbia, Canada - SI_118_April2016_100_MG | ecosystem: Environmental > Aquatic > Marine > Inlet | place: Canada: British...
AATTAATAATTATATGTAAATAATGTATCTCTAATAAAGATAAATATGCTACACGGTTTTTCAAAATTTATTTTTAACCCTTTTATTTTTTTATGTATAATATATATCATATTTAAATTATGAATACAAAATAAATCATAGTCATATTGTATAAAATTAAAGTCATATCCTTTTAACCTTAATATATAATATAAATGTTCTATTAAATCCATATATTTCCATTTACATAGTGAGTATATTAATTTATGTTCTAATTTTTTATATGTATTATTAAAATTTCTATTTAATTTTTCAATATTACCTATTTTTTCTAATATAATTTCTGAATATTCTATTGGTTCGAATTGCTTCATTTTAGTTTCATTAGTTTCATTAGTTTCATTAGTTTCATTAGTTTCATTAGTTTCATTAGTTTCATTAGTTTCATTAGTTTCATTAGTTTCATTAGTTTCATTAGTTTCATTAGTTTCATTAGTTTCATAACATTCATTATTCTTATAACATTCATTATTCTTATAACATTCACTCATTTTTATATTATATAAATCTATATAAATTGCTAATTTTATTTGAAATTCATTTATATTTTTAGATGTATCTAGAGTAAACTTATTTTTACAATCAATAATTGTTTTATTATTCATAAGTAAGTAAGTAAGTATAAGTAATTATAAATTTTTATAAATAATAAAACAATTATTATATTAAATTAATAAAATATTTTTCATTTATTAAAATTTTTTATAATTTTTAAAAAATCTAAATAGTATATAAACTAATAATATAATTGTTTTTATATTATTTTAAATAAATAATAAAACTCAATAATAAAAATTAATAATAATGAATAATAATGACAATTTACCACCAGAAAAAAAACATCATAATAAAAATCAATATCCTACAATACCTAGTAAATATAGATATAAATATGGAATACCTTCTACTTTAATATCTATTTATCATAAACAATTGTATTATTTTTATAAAAATTTATCTTCAAATAAAAAAGTATCACCAGAAGATATACATACAATAATAAGAGAGTTTTTTATCAATTATTATTATCCATTTATATCTAAAAATTTAGATACAGATAAACAAACAATGGCAGTTATTATGGGTTCTGTAGCCTTCAATATGAATATAATAGATAAGAATTTAAAATATCTAAAATTTCCCACACAGGATATTGATTTAAAATTATATACAACATTATTACATTATGATAAAACTAAACAAGATAAACAAAATATAAAAAAAGTTATGAGTGTATTTAAATATATATTACTTGTTATAACAATGTTTATAAAACAAATAATACACGAAACAATGACATTTTTTAAAACTATGTTTGAAGAAACAAAACCTAATTATAAAAAATCAATAAAAGATATAAAAAATAATAAGCAATCAGTAGGTTTTACTAATACTAAACCCGAATTATTAGATCATAAGAAAAAATATAATGGAATTTTAACACGTATGTCTATAACATTACAAATAAAAAATAAAAATGAAAATGAAGATATATCAAAAAATAATATAGATGAAGGTTCATCAAAAAATGCTATAGATATTACAACTATCTCTTATGATGATTTATTTAATACTATTATGAATAAAATTAATACTATAGATTTATTAATAACAACTAAAATTAAGTATTCTATAAAAACTACTACACTTAAAACCATGGCTTTAACTTTTACAGATAGTCAAATAAAATATCCTAGTCTTTTAGATAATCCAACATTTTATTCATATTATTTATTGGATAATAAAACTATTTTAGATACATCAAAACAAGTAATAACACTAGATAAATTACATAGATCAATTAATAATGTAAATGATATTGTTAAAGTTAATCATTATAAAGATAATTATAATAGTAAATGTAATTATATAGCATTAAACTCATTAAAGGTTGATTTAGTTCTTATGTTACAATATGCTGAATTTATTAATACAGAACGTTATGATGAAACTATAAATATTATTGTGCCTATTGGAGCATTATTTAAGTATTATAAATATTTAACTAAATATTTAAAATTATATATTATAATGAAGTATTCTAACAAACCATTGGATAAACATTATAATAATGTAATACATAATTTTATAAACTATATTAAGACCATAATAGGTAATCCTAAAACAAATATTACACCCGAAGATACTATTTTTAATATTGAATATAAAATAAAATTAAATCAAATACATCAAGATTTATTTATTAATCAATCTATACTTAAAGAACATGAAGAACTTCGTGAAGCAGTAGATGATTATAATCATATTAAAAAATATATTAATAAAAGCAGGTTTTTATTTAAAGATGAATATGAAAAATACATTGCTAACAATAAAAAATGTAATATGGACTATTTAAATATATTAAGACATATTTATACTAATCCTGAATATAATCCTAATTCTATAAATCCATCTATGAGTGGTGGGATGCTTTCTAAAACATCACAATTAATAAAATCTAAACCTATACCTATATCTAAACCTATACCTAAACATAACCCCTGTTTAAAAAAACAAACTATTATTTTATATAATGATATTGATGATGAAATAAATGATGATTTTCAATCTCTTTATAAAGAAAGTCGTTTAAGTGTAAAATCAAAACACACTAAACATTCCAAAATGCTTAACACTTATAAAAAATGTAAAAAATCTCAACGCTTAAAAAAATCTAAAAAATGTAAAAACCTAAAATTATCTAAAAAATGCTCATCTAAAAAAGGCTTATCTAAAAAATCTAAATTACAATCTAAAATTCAAACAAAATTAGAAATAGATAAATTAATTATGAATAGAATTAAATCAGATTTACATAATGAAATAGAAAGTCTTAAAGAAACTCTTAAATAAATTCTTAAATAAACTATTAATTAAAATATTGTTTAAAATATTGTTTAAGCATTCCAACTAGGTGGTAATCCATATTCACAGGCTCTAAAACTTTGTTGTAAATATAAAATATATACTTTTATTAATGTATCAACAACACCAGACCAATCAAAAATAAAATCTAATTTATTTCCTGGATACCAACCACCGAAACGTTCTAAGAAATAACGACTGTAGATTGTTTTTTTACTATCATCCGAAACTCCAAAATAAATAAATAACTGTATCATAATTAACGCATCTATAATTGTGCTAGCATAACTAACTAAAACTCTATATTTATGTGGCAACATATAAGAAGGTGGTGGATTAAAACTATCATCATCTGTATATTGTTCTGAATCAACAGTTATTTGAGTTATAATGGCTAAATATAATACAAAAATATACATATACCAATAATTAGGTAGTATATCTGTAAATGGAATTTGTATCCATAAACCAACAAATGTTAAAGTAGTTGTAATGACACCAAAAATGGCTAATATATAAAGTTCCCATTTATAAGATAAACCACTAATACCTTTTATATAACTAAAACGTTGTGGTTGATTTAAATAAAGTAATATAGATAATACAATTGTTAATAAAAGTGTAATCCAACGAAACAAAGGGGTTATAATAAATTCTGCTAAACCATTAATAAGACTTGATGACATCATTTTTATTTTATTATACTATTATTTTTATTATTCTGTTTATTTTATTATACTATTATATATATTTTATATCACTATTCTATTTTTTCTTATTATTTTTTCTACTTATTTACTATTATAAACTATTTTTATTATAGATTATAATATATTATGAATAAATAATAAAATTTATTCTGGATACACACTATTTATTTATAATTAATATATATATAAAATATAAAAAATAAGAAAATAAAAAATATAATAAATTATAAAATAATACATAAAAATATAAATTAATAAACTAAAAGTATAAATTAATAAACTAAAAGTATAAATTAATAAAATGAGTAATAATGTATCAATAAAAAAATCACAACAGAATATGTCGCTTATTGACTGGATTACACAATATGACGCACTTGTCGTCTTTGGAGGATTTGGTCTTGCTATTATGGGTGTTATATTATTCACAGGTATATTTCAAGCAGGTCCTGATGTTAGAGATAATGTTTTATACAATGCCCTTGGAGCAATGTTTATGGCAGGTGGATTTATTTATGTTATATTTAAATTTATGGGTAATCAAGTTATTATACTTGGAAAACAAGTTGATATTGGAATGTTTATTTATGTAGGTATTGTATTATTTGTTATGTTCGTTTTGGGTAATTAAATAAGTAATTAACTATTAGAAAGGTGGTTAAAATGATTAAAATAATTAAAATGGTAAAAAAGTTTAATATAATGTGATAAAAGAGAGGAGGATTTAGTCAGTTTTTAGGGTTATTATGGTGCTACTGGTGCTGGTTGTTGTGCTATATCAGGTGGGCTTCCTTGTGCGTCCAAACTTGTTTGTATTGGTGTTGTATCAACTCCTTCACTTATGTTAGTATGCGTTGTGTTTACAACCTTTTCCATACCATCAATAATTGTTTGTATATTTGCTTGGTCTTTAAGTAATAAATTTATACCTGTAATAATAGGTTTGGGTAATCTTACACCAACAGAACCCTGTATATTTTGTCCCGGTCTATTTTGTCCTGGTATATTTTGTCCTGGTATATTTTCTGCTCTTACTAAATTTTTTAATAAAAATAATATAACTTTTATCGCATATTTATATTTGTCAAAAAGATCTACAACAAAACCAAAAATTCTTATAATTTCTTTGTGTTTTCTTAAATAGAGTTCTTCAAGAGTTTGACAATTTTTTAAACGTTCAATTAATGGTCTTTGAGAATCTAATTCATTTGTTATATCAATATTATGAAATCCATTTACATATGTATTATAATTTATATCTGTTCTTAAATCTAAAATATCTGCTTCAGTATTTATATTTTCTTTAGATTTTTCTAAATTTGTGTTCAAATATGATTTTAAATTATCTTTTTCTATTAATTGATTAGGTATTTTTTCAAATTTAGATTCTGTAGATTTATTATTTAATATATCTACATCTTTCATTATTTCATAGTTATCATCATCATCATTAATTAATATACCTTTTTGAAATTGATTAAATAATTCTAAAATTTTAACTACAGCACTATTTGTTTTTCCAATAGTTCCATCTAGAATATCACGATCCCCTTTCAAATCAACAGCCCGTTTTAAATTTAATATTATATCATCTATACCATTATGAATAATTCTAAGTAAATCATTACTCTCAGGTATAATATTTTGATCAACTTTATAACTTATGCGCGCTGCCATTTTATTTAATATATTCTATTCAATTTATTATATATTACTATTATACTATAAATATAATAAATATTATTTATATTATAAACATATAAAAATTTAAACTAAAATAATATAATTAAAAAATATAATATAATATAATTAAAAAATAAAAATAAATAAGATGTCTCTAGAACTCTAAAATTCTAAAATAATCATTTACATTTTCTTAATTAATAATAATTTTCTCCCTGCTTGGCAGAATTTATCATTGCTATCACAATCTTGGTATTTACTTAATAAATTTTCTATTTTTGTTTGCATCATAGGTTTGACTTCAACTCTTCTATCTATAATATGTTTAATTTGGTCTCGCATTGTATTATTAAATGTTTCAATATTTTGAGGATTGCTGGCTACTGGATTAACAGGAACTTTATCTGTATTTGATATAATATTTTTATTAATAAGTTGGTCTTGCATTTTATCAATCATATTCATTACAAATCCTTGGTCGGCGATTAATTTATCCATATGATTTCTAGAGATTAAACTACCTGTAGGTAATTGTTTATATTTGTCTAATTCATCTTTATAACCTACTGTTTTACTAAATAAAGTTTGGTATGCTTTATACACAGTCATAAGTTCATTATGTTTTTGTAAATAAGCGTGGTCTAATTCTTTCACTGTAATTTTTTCATTATTTTCATCTAACATAGGTAATTGTTTATATTCTGTTTTAGGTTGTGATTTAAATATTACTAATAATTTACCACATAGTTTATTTTTAACAACAGGTTCTATTTCAGGCTCATCTTTTATTTTTTTTAATATCATTAATCTAGACCTATATAAATTAGTATTATTATCTTTCATCTCATTATGTATTGTTTTTAACATTTCTTTATGTTTTTCATCTTCTATTTTATTATTTACGATTTCACCATTTTTCAATTCACCATTTTTCATTTCATTATTCATAGATACTATTTTTTCATTATATAAAGTCGAATATTCTGCATATAACTTTTTAAGTGCTTCGTGTTTAATACGATATGTTTTATCCATTTTAATATAATTGTCTAGAAGCAACATTATTTCTTTTATTTTTTCAGGAGATAAATTTTTAAAATCGTCATCTGAAATACTTAATATTTTTTGTATAGTATTTGTATTCTTATTTGTATTTGTATTCTTATTTGTATTTACATTTATATTTGTATGTTTAATATGATTTTTATTTGTATTTTTACTTATGTTATTGTTATTATCTATATCAATACCTATTATTTTTTCAATTTCAACGTCATTACCTAAATTCATTTTATTAATCATTTCTTTACCCATCTTTACAATTTTTTTTGTATTATTAGAATTATTATGATTACTACTCGTTTTATTATTTTTAAGATGAGTTAAATTTTTTACTTTATAATTTTTATGTTGAAGACCATTACTATTATGATGATTAGTATTTATAGGTTTATTTTTATCTTTCATAACTTGATTAAACATTATATCAATATTATTTTTATCCATTTTATTTAATTATAATATTATTAATATTTTTATTATTCTATACTATAATTATATTTTTTATTATTATTTATAATCTATTATTTATTATAATCTATAATTTATTATATAGTATATAATCTATAATTTATTATATAGTATTATTAATATTTTCATTATCTATTATTTATTATAATTTATTATTTATTATAATTTATTATTTATTATAATTTATTATTTATTTTTAATTTCTATTGTCATTATATCATAACAATATATTTTATAGAGTAAATCTATTAACTTATCTTTACAAAAATGACTTATCTTTTTACATTTATATTCTTTCTTTAAAAATTTTTTCTTTTCTTCTAATGTTTTTGTATCTTTATTATTATTTATTTCACATTTATAATTGAAAGGTTTATGTATTGCTAGATACATTGTTAAAGTTTCTGTCATTTTATCAGTGTTATAGACTTCTTCTTTCGTTCCCCAATCAACATCTAAATTATATTTTTTAATATCTCTTTTACAATAATAATGATAAGGTTGATTATTTAAATCCTTTTTCTTAACTTCTTTCTTAACTTCTTTAATTATTTGTTCTTTATTAATTTTTTTTCCTTTCTTCTCTTCTTCCTTCTTAACTTCTTCTTCCTTTTTAACTTCTTCTTCCTTTTTAACTTCTTCTTCCTTTTTAACTTCTTCTTCCTTCTTAACTTCTTCTTCCTTTTTAACTTCTTCTTCTTTTTTAACTTCTTCTTCCTTTTTAACTTCTTCTTTCTTTTTAACTTCTTCTTCCTTTTTAACTTCTTCTTCCTTTTTAACTTCTTCCTTCTTTTCCTCTTTTTTCACTTTTACTTTAAGTTTTGTATTTTTTATATCTAATGTGTTAAATGATGGTTCAATCATTGGGTTAATAGGATTAGTTTTTTTTATTAGTATTGGTTTTTTTACAACATCAATAACATCTTTCGCATCTTTCATAAGTAAATTATTTTTTTTGGTTTTTTTTTCATCAACATTATAAATACGATGTGTATTATTTTTTAACGTAGATGCTGTATTTATATTAACTACTTTATTCTCTTGTTTTCCTTTATCATTAGTATTTGTATTAGTATTAGTATTAACATTATTAATAGTATTATTATTATCACTAGTATTATTATTTGTAGTTTGTGATGTTGTTTCTGGATAAGGTAAATATTTATTTAATTCTTCTTGTTTATTTTGTATTAATCTTAATTTTTGTTTTTCATTTTCTATACTTTTCATTAATTCAATTTCTTTTTTACGATTATGTAATTTTACAATTTGTTCTTTTTTATGTTTAAGTTTAGCCAATTCTTTTTGTTGTTGGTCTTGTAAATACTGTCTTTGTAATTCTAATTTACTTAAAGGTGAATTTTCATCTATTGTCATATGTTCTAGTTTAGGACGTGTAGATACATTTTTTTTACTATTACTATTACCATTATTATAAACGATTTGTTTTATATTATTAGTATTATTACTTGTATTGCTAGAATTACTTGTATTGCTAGAAGTATGTATTGTATTATTATTATTTCTAGTTCTATTTATCATAGAATTCTGCTTCATTTGTTCTAATTTCATTTGTTGTTCTCTTATTTTTTGTTCTTTTAATTGTTGTTGTTTGAAGTCTTTTTCTTTAATATAGTTTTCTTTCATTTGTTGTTTTATTTCTTTTTCTCTTAATTGTTGTTCTCTTAATTGTTGTAATTTTAATTGTTTTTCTTTCATTAATTGTTCCTTTAATTGTTGTTCTTTTAGTTGATGTAATCTAGTTTCTTCTGGAGTAGGTGTTATTTTAATTTGTTTAATTGTTTTTGTAGTATCATTATTATTATTATGTATAGGTTGTATACTATTTCTATTAGTATTATTATTATTATTATTATTATTATTATTATTATTATTATTATTTCTATTAGTATTAGTATTAGAATGAGTTTGTAAATGACTATAGTCTTTTTGTTTATTAATTTTTGGTATAATATTATACATATTTTCAGAATTTATAAAATCTTTTGAATTATTTTTATTAACAATTGCTTGTGGCATTGTAGTTTTTTGATTAGTTAGTTCTTGTTTATCCTTATTAAGTAAATTATTTACAGATAATTGTGGTTTAGATTGTTGCGGTTGTGGTTGCTGTGCTGGTTTATGTTGTGGTTGTGGTTGCTGTGCTTGTTGATGTTGTGGTTGTTGTGGTTGTTTTACTGGTTCAGTAATAGGTTTAGGAGGTTGTTTTATTGGTTCATTATTTGTAGATTTTGGTTTAATTTGAAAATCCTTTTTTTTATCAATAAGTTGTGTTTTTTTAGGTGTTTTTAAATTATATTTTTCTAAAATAGAATTAATACGTTCTTTATTTGTTAATTCTTTCTTCTTTGTATTTTGTTTATCTTGATTAGGTTGATTGAGTTGTTTAAGTTGTAATGGAATATCTTTACTCATTTTATTATTTAATTATTTATTTACTTTATTAATGTTATTGTATCTAGTAAAACATAGTAAGAAACTTTTATTTTAAATCATACTTATTAAAATTATAAACTAAAAAATAAATAATAATATAAACTAAAAGGATGTGCTAGAAACAATTTATAAAAATGTTAAAAAAATATAATAAAACGTATTAAAATAAGTATAAACTATAGACTTTTACTTATAAAAATAAAGAGTTCTTTCTGGAGTATAGTAATAATTTATAACTTTACTAAAAAATAAAATAAAATAATATAATATAATAAATAGTAAAAAAATAAATATAATAAAAATAAAATAATAAATATAAAAAATGTTAAATTATTAAAAATAATATTATAATTTATTACACGCTAGACCATCAGCACATAAATTACCAAACCAAATATTAAATTTAGTTCTATCGGTTCTATCCATTGCTTGATGACTATTAACGTGTATTAATTTAACTTTTAGTTTATCTGAAGAAGATAATTTACTGTTTATTAATTTAATACGTTGCATGCTAGCATCAATACTTTCAATTAAATCTTTATTTTTAACGTCATCCCCTTTTGCTGTTCTCCAGTTATTTTTTTTCCACGAAGAAAGCCAAACAGAGCAGGCTTTAATTGAATATTCACTATCACTAACTATTTTAATTACTTTTTTAATATCTATAAGTTCTCTATAATATTTTACAATAAGTTTAAAAGCATAATCCATACCCATTAATTCACATTGATTATTTGTTTTGTCATTGTATTGTTCTTTTATATTAGTGCAGTTTAATCCTATATACACACCAACCCCACTATTAAAATAATCTTCTTTTGTTTTAGATTTACGACTAGAACCATCTGTAAATATATAAAGTTCATCATCAATAAGTGTCCAATACCTTACATTATAATTTAAGTCATCACTATAATGAGAACTTTTTATAGTTGATAAGGATTGTTTCATTTTTAAAATTTCTTCATCACTCACATAATTTCTACTCTTTGTTTCATTAGTGTGTGTGTTTGTATTAGCATTACCATTAGCATTGCCATTCACATTACTATTACTATTACCATTCCCATTCCCATTGACATTCGTTTGTGATTTTTTAGTAGTTGTTAATTGTATAGTTTTATCTGTTAAAGAAGGTTTTGTAGTTATACTTACACTATAATTAGCCTTAGAACCAGTTTTTAAAAACTCTTTTGCCTCTTCAAATGTATCAAATTTTCTAAATATTGGATTTTTATAACCTTCCACTGCTTTTTTACATTCTCCCCAAGTTTTAAAAATTCCTATGTTATGCCCTTTTCTTACAACATAATATTTTTCATTATTCATTGTAATTAATTATTATTTTATACACCTTATAGTATCATATTAAATATCTTTTACACTTTAACCTAATTTATTTTTATTATTTTTATAATTTTTATAATTTTTATAATTTTTATAATTTTTATAATTTAATCTTCAATTTTTTATAATAGTAAAAATAGTAAAAGAATATTAAATAAAAATTGAAATTTAAAAAGTAATTATATTATTATTATTAAAAACTGTTTTATATTAATTATAGTAAACCATTTAATTAAATAATAATCTTATTGTAAAAACTAAAATGTGCGATTTAGACTTTATTAATACAATTTCTTCTACATTTAGTAGTGAAATTAATAAATTTATACAATCTTTTACACTTACTATTAAACAACAATTTCAAAATGTTGATAAAAAAATGAAAGAACAAGAAGAAGAATTAAATAAATTACGAGATGAATTAAAAAATAAAAAATTTGACGAAACTAATTTTACAAGTGTTTCAGTTATTAAAAACCAAGATAAACAAATTTATGAACTTAATAATACTATTAAAAATTTAGAAAACCGCATTAAATATTTAGAATTAAAAAATAATGTAGCCATAACTACTGAAAAAATAGAACCTATATATGTAAATTTAAAATCTAATAATACTACTGAACCTGATACTAAATCAGAAATTAAAGAAGAAATTATTAATAAACCTATTAAAAAAGTTTCTAAACGAGTTTCTAAAAAGAAAGAAGAAAAAGAAAGTAATGATAGTAGTGAAAGTAATGAAAATAATGAAGTTAATAATACTATTGAAGTTAAAGAAGAAGTTAAAGAAACTAAACCTGAAAAATCAAAGAAAAAAATTGTTATGAAAAAAGGTAGTAAAACAAATACTAAACCTGATGCTGAAATAGAAGCACAAGCCGAAGAACAAAAACTTAAAGAAGAAGCCCAAGCCGAAGAACAAAAAATTAAAGAAGAAGCCGAAGCCGAAGAAAAACGACTTAATGAAGAAGCCGAAACTGAAGCCGAAGCCCAACGACTTAAAGAAGAAGCCGAAACCAAAGAACAAAAACTTAAAGAAGAAGCCGAAACCGAAACTGAAGCCGAAGCCCAACGACTTAAAGAAGAAGCCGAAGCCGAAGCCCAAGCCAAAGAACAAAAACTTAAAGAAGAAGTTGAGATAGAAGCCGAAGAACAAAAACTTAAAGAAGAAGTTGAGATAGAAGCCAAAGAACAAAGACTTAATGAAAAAGAAAAGGAAAAAGAGAAGGAAAAGGAAAAAGAGAAGAAATCTAAAAAATCTAAAAAAACGACAAAAGAAGAAGTTAAAGAAGAAAAAAAAGAAATTAAAGTTGTATTTCCGGATAGTATTCCCAATTTAATGGATGTTAATATATTAGAAGTAAAGGATATAGAATATTATATTGATGAGACAAATAATAATATCTTTTTAATTACAGATGATGAAGAAATTGGAACCTTTGTTGGAGTATATGATAAAGATAATAAAAAAATTATTAAAATGGAAAATTAAATATTAAAATTGAAAATTAAGTATTATAAATAAATATTAAAACTATAAAAACTATATAAAATAATCTAAAAACTTATTTAATTTAAATTTATTTTTTTAATCCGTTGCTATTTCTAATTGAGTTAAAAATAACTAATAGAAATAATATAATAACAACAGATATAAATCCTAATGCGGTATTTTCAATATGTTTATTATCATTTTTTATTTTTTTTAAAAATAATTGTTCATTAGAATGAAGTTTAGTGTCATTTTCATTTGTAAAACCTTCTGTTTTATAAAGTTTTTCTCTTTTATGAAAACGTTTATGAACATTATTTATTTTAGAAAATTTTTTTCTAGAATTATTATTATGTCCATTGTTATTGTGATTATGATTGTTATTGTTATTGTGATTATTAATGTCAGGTATATCATTTACAAATTTTTTAATATAATAAGGTGGCACAGGTATTGTTGGTGTTGTAGTTGGTATAGTAGTAATAGTAGCCTCATTACTTACAAAACTTGTAAAAAAAGAACCTATTGTATCAAAAAAACCTTTAGGTTCTACACTCATATCAGGGTCAGTTGATGCGATCGTTTGTGTTTCAATAGTTTGATTTGGATTTAATTCATCAACTAATTTTTCTAGTTCGTGCTTATTTACTTTTTTAGAAGATAAAATAGTTTTTAAGTCAGTTAATGAAACAGGTTGTTGATTACCATTCATAGGCATTTCAGTTAAAACTCCGCTTGATTTATCATAATAATATAAAATATTATCATTTTTACCTAACATAAAATCAGGCTTTTCATCAATATATTCAGCATTAATTGTTGTATTAAGTTTACCATCATCAACTTGATTTTCAGATTGTTCTAATTGTTCTTCAGCAAGTTTAGCATATTCCATACTATTATAATGAATATATCCTTTGGCATCTTCATATTCTTTTAATTCATCTAAATATTTTTTATTTAATGTATTGTAATCATCAGCATCAATTTCCATACTAATAGGAGTATTAATAGAAGGGTCAAATGAAATAAATTTTTCTAATAATTGTTTATCCATATTAATACATTCAGAGAGTTTTTGATATATATCTAATTTATTTTTACCATTAACACGTTCTTTTAAATCTTTAGGTAATTTAGTCATAATTTGACCCATAACTCTATACATTGTATCTAAATCATTTTTATCTTTATTTTCTACCATAAGTTTAGTAATAAGTGTTTTACTATCTACTGTAAAATCATTTAGAGTAATTGTATTTAATGCCATCATAAATAAAATTTCAATTTCAGTCATTTTCATAGCAACTAATCTTAAATGCTTGCTTATGATTTCACGATATAATTTATCTTGATTTATAGACTTAGTTTCAGAAACATTTTTAGATAACCAATTTAAATAATGTAATGCTTGTTGTCTATCAGGTCTTTGTGTAAAAAAAAGTGTAATTGGTAATTTATTAACTACACCTTGAATTTGAGTTGAACGTGTATTATTCATTTTGTAATTTTAATATATAAATTATAATTCTATTATTATTTTAGATATTATTTTATTGTTTTATTATTATATATATTTATAATTATTATATATATTTATAATTATTATATATATTTATAATTATTATATATATTTATTATTATTTATTACAAAAATAATTTGTATTTTATTATTTAAAAATAATTAGTAAAATAAAAAAATAAAAATACAAATATATATAATTATAAAAAATAATTTAGTTGTAATTATTTCTACATAAAGGACATTTGTTATTATTTTCAAACCATTTTTCACAACAATTTATACAAAATAAATGAGAACATTTTAATTTATAAAAAAGTGTTTTTTCAGGAAAAGAACATAAACAAATAGGACATTCTGTTCTAGAATTACATTCTTGTTTTTTGCTATTATTATTTAATTGGTCTTGATTTAAACCAGAATTTATATTTATTGTTGATAAATGTAATGATAAATTAGTTATAGAATTATTATTTATGGTATTAGTAGTATTAGTGTTAGTGTTAGTAATAGTATTTACATATTCCATATAATTTGCGTAATCATTTATACCATTATAATTATAATTACTATTTATTATACTTGATGTATAATCTTCATCCATTTCTGTATCCATACTATCACTATCATATTCATTATATTCATTATTATCATTATTATCATTATAGTTATAATTATTATTATTATCATTATCATTATTTCCTATATTATATTGACAAATTTCACTATGTGATAAATAATCATAATATCTAAATACATTATTACATCTAGGACACATTCTTAAATTAGATAAAATATCCATTTTTTACTTAATTTAATTAAATTATATATTTGTTAATATATTTGTTAATATATTAATTAATATATTTATATAAAAAACTAAAAACATTTTTAAACTTTAAAATATTAAAATTAAAAATTGAATTTAAAACATAATTATCTATTATACTATATAAATTTTATAAAAACTATATAACTATTACAATACTTCTATTTAAACAAATTATTTTATATTTTATATTTAATACTTAAAAATGAATAATTTTGAATGTGTAAAAGAATTTAATCGTGCGTTTGATATGGTTTCTAAAGAGCCTCAAACATATATTGGATATGATGAAGATGAATTTGGTTTTATTAAAATTAATCCTTTTAAAAATAGCCGTGAAAAAATTTTTGAGTCTTATTCTTTAATTAGACTTAGACTTAATTTAATTAAAGAAGAAGTTGAAGAATTGTATGATGCTGTTGCGGAAAACGATTTTAAAGAAACACGGGATGCTATTGGTGATATTTGTTATGTTGTTTATGGAATGGCTGATGTATTAGGTATTGATATTAACTCTATTTTTACTACTACGTTGCAAAGTGAAGTCATTAGATATTATGTTGATATTACGAATAATACTCATAATACTACTCATAATAATACTAATAATAATAATATTTCTACTTTATTTATTGATAAAATTGTTAATGATTATAGTAATGAAAGTAAAAAAAACAATACATTTCTTAAAATTACAAATTTTAATTATGTTAAACTATTTTTAAATGAATTAATTGCTAATTATAATGATGGTGATGATACTGAAATGAAAGAAAGTAATGATACTGAAGCACAAAACACCGCATTAAAATCAAAACTTTTAGAGAATTTAACAAAAACGTATTTAAAATTAGAAGCCGAATGTCAAAAAGAATTAATTTGTTATTTTGATGATAATCAAACTAAACTTCATAATTATAATAAATTTCAAATCGTAGGAAACTTAATTTATGAATTACTTAAACTAACATATGCTTTAGGAAGTCTTTATAATATTGATGTTGATGCTGATTTCTCAATTATTCATCAAAGTAATATGAGTAAATTATGTGATACAGAAGAAGATGCTAAAACCACCGTAGCAAGTTATGAATTGAAATTTAAAAATGGAAATAGTCCTTATGATAGTCCCTATTATTATGAATTACCTGAATTGAATAAATGGATTGTAAAAAATAAATCAACTGGAAAAGCATTGAAAAATATTAAATACAAAGAAGTATCATTTGATGTTTATAATCTTTAATTATTAATTTTATTGATTAATTTTAATGATTAATTTTATTGATTAATTTTATTGATTAATTTTATTTTTTTATTATTTAATTCATTTTGAAATAAGGATGATTTATACATTCAATTACATTATATCTCGTTTCGGGATTTAAATCTATCATTTTTAATAATAAATCGTATAATAATTCATTTTGACGAACATCAACATTACTATTATGTTCGTATTCTAATGTATCAAAAATACTTATACCTAAAGCATAAACATCACTTTTTTGTATATAACCATTATATTTATTTACATTATTAATACCATAACATTTATCTAATAATTTTTGTCTATCGTTGGTATATAAATAGTCTAGTTTTTCTATTAATTTTCGTGTTTCTTCATTTAATTTACTTAATAATGTGTTTTCATCAATACGTTTTAAAGCATCATAGGGACTATTTTTAGGTTGATTAATACTTTTAATTATTTGTTTTTCTTTGTATTCTTTGTTTTCATTTTTATATTTTTTTAAATGATGTATTATAAATCTTTCAATAGGTAAATATCTATAAGTTCCTTGTAAATAAATATCATCAAAATTATTAGTATGAGTATGTGTTAAATGAGCGCTCAATCCAAAATCAATATATCTCATTTTTAATAGACTTAAAATAGATGGATTTTTCTCTTTCAAATCCATCTTTTTTACATTCATAATTTCTTTAGGGTCTAAATATATCATTATGTTTTTTTGTTTAATATCTTTATGAACGATACGATTACGGTGTAATTTTTCTAATCCTATTAATAAATGTCTAAAAATTTGTTTAATATTGGTTACAAATAATTGATGTATCATTGATTTAATATTAGTAGCATCTTTACGATTGTATTTCATAATTTTACTTAAACTTAATCCACCAAAAGGCATAATTAAATTAATTGGTTTCTCATCTAAATCTAAATCACAATGCTTTTTATCTAGATTAGGTTTTTCTGATGTATTATATTTTTTCTTTTTCTTATCAAGATAATTAACACCTATTATATCAGTGCGTTCTTTAGGTATTTCAGTTAATAAACAATCATCTTTTATACTTATAAAATAAGTATCATCAGCATCTATTTGTTTTAATAATTTTGATATTGTTATTTCATTTATAGTATCTTCATCTTCAAAGCGCAAAATTTTACTAACACTTTTATTAAGATTTATCTTTTTAGAAACACTACATTTTATAGCAGGTGTTATTACACAACCAAAACCACCTTTATCTAAAAAAACACCACCTTTTAATACTCTATTTTTAGATAGTTTTCTATTTTTAGATGTTTTTATATTTTTAGATGTTTTTTTTAATGTAAGTTTATTTTTCTTATGTTTGTATGTTTTTTTAGTTTTATTTTTATAGTTTATTCTGGATAACATATTTTTTTATTATAATAAATCAAATTATTATTTACTATATTAAAATAATATTATAATTTATACAATAATTTAAAATAGTAAAATATAAAATATTAAAACAATAAAGAGTAAAAATAATAAAGAGTAAAATAATAACTAGTAAAACAACACTAATTTTATTTAAAATAAGAATGACTTAAACATTCATTTACATTGTATCTTTGTTCTGGGTCAGGGTGTATCATATATTTTAATAAATGATGTAATTTAGTATTTTTATCAAAAAAATGTTTTGAATTAGTATGTAATAAATACTCATACAATGTCATACCTAACGCAAATACATCACCTTTTTGTAAATAACCATTTCTAGTAGAAACACTATTAATACCAAAATAAGCATCTACTATTGTTTTTTTATCATAATGTGTTTTTATATCATTATATACTTTGTCAAAAATAGATTTTTTATATTTATTTTTATTATAAATTGAAAACATATTATCATAAAACTCATATTCTTTAAAATCACGATAATTTTCCAAAACATGTTCATTAATATCATTTTTCATAGAATATTTCATTTTTTTTAAATAGAGTATATCTAAATAAGAATAATCTTCTTCATTATGTTTATTTGTAGTTGAATAATAGTCGTCATAACTATAAGTAAGCATAGTATAACTTATAATAAGTTCAGGAGAAACATATCCAGGTGTTCCAGAATAATTTATATTCTTTTTATTACATTTATTATATGGTATAGAGTCTGATAATCCAAAATCAATATAACGCATATCTAATTTTTTAGTTTTTGTATTATAATTTGCCATTATATTTTCTAATTTTATATCTCTATTAACTATTCTAGCATTATGTAATTTACCAAGACCATTTAATAAATGTTTAAATATAGATTTGAAATGAGTAGATAACATTGTTTGAGTTATTAAAAAATGTGTATGTTTATAGAGTTCTTTTTCATATTTACCTAAATACATATCATATTTACTCTTATTTTTTTGTAATTTATTTTTTTGTGATTTTAGTTTATTTAATTTTCTTTCATACTCTTTCTTTTTTTTATAATTATAATCATAATTTCTTATTAAATCGCCTAAATCATACCCACCATAAGGCATAATTATATTAATCGGCTTTAAACTTAAATCTATTAAACATTTATCATCATCTGTATTATTATTATTATGATTATTATAACCTTTAATATAATTATTATCATTATTATTATCATTATATTTTTTACTTTTAATTGTTTTATGTTTATTATTTAATGAATAATACTCTTCTCTATTATTATTTATATATCTAACTCTAGAAGTATTATTACGGTGATGTGGTAATTGTTTTAATTGACAATAATCATTATAAGTTATAAAATAAGTCTGTTTAGGGTCAATTTTTTTTATTAAATTAGATATGATTAGTTCATCTTTACTATCTTTATTCGGAGCAATAATAATTTTACTTACTGATTTATGCTTTGTAGTATCGTTATTTGGTGTTTTTTCTCTTTTATAATAATTATGTTTTTTAGTTTTACGATGAGTATATTTATCTATACAAGGAATGGCAGGTGAAATTACACAACCATAACTACCTTCTCCTAAATATTTACCACCTTGTAATAGTTTCTTTGTTTTAGTCATTTTTTATTGTTTTATTGTTTTATTGTTTTATTGTTTTATTGTTTGTTTTATTGTTTATTATTTATTTAGATATTTTATTTAAATATATAGATAGATATTTTATTTTATAAATAAAATAAGTATTTATGAGTAAAATTATTTATTATTTAGAAAAATATAGGAATAAGAATAGGACTATATATGAATAAGTATGAAAAGTAATCAAAAGGTAATTAAACAGTAAAAATGGTAATTATATGATAAAAATGGTAATTATATGATAAAAAGGCTAATTACGGGGTAAAATTATAAAAAAAAACAGTAAAATAAAAAAAAACGGAAAAAATCGGAAAATTGAAAAAAATTGAAAAAAGAATTTATTGTTTATTTTTATTACTCACAAAACCCGAGAGATTTTGTGAGTTCCCCCTCGCCTTCAAGCGACTTTGTGCTTATTTGAGCATAGTTCCCCCTCTCCCAACCTCTCTCTCTTTCTCTTTCTTTCGTTCCCCGTGAATTGAAGAAAATGGCAACCCCAACCTCTACGACTTTTCAGGAGTATTATGAACAGGTAATGACATCTGATCAAGATCCCGGAAAAAAAGAGTTTAGAACACTCTACCGTAAGAGTCTAACTCAAATATCTTTGCTTGAAGAACAAATCGCGGATTTAACAGCACGTGTAAATCGTACTGAAGGTGAGCGTGATGAATCTCGCCTTGCGCGAAAGGACACATTGAATGCGGTTGCTCGCGTTGTTTCTGGTTCTACCACTTCACCGCGAAAAGCTCTTCATGGACCATCCTCCTCTAGTAATCCCTCTGGGATTAAGAAGCCCTGTACTTTCTTCCCAAAAGGACTGTGCAACAAAGGTGATACGTGTACCTTTTCTCACATCAGCACTGTTACCGAGTAAATAGTAGTTGCTTCCCGGTCTGGTCTCCCATAATTGACTGGCTTAGTTGTCCCCGGCTCACAACCGCAACAACTCGTTGTCTTTGCAAGACACGTTATAAAACAGAGTCCACGAAGACAATAAATTCGTACACAAAACAGAGGCATTCCTGTTGCGTGGGGGTCACCCGCTTTATGTATCAACCTCCACAGATGGTGGATACATTAAAAGTATTTGTCCACCGTGTTTGCAATTCCTTTAATTATCAGTTAGAGAAACACAGCACACACACCACCAAACCCTTTTTTTTATTTTTATATTTTTTTATCATTTTTAAATTTATTTTAAAAGATAAAAAAATATAAAAATAATAAAACAAAAAATAAAAAATGATAAAACAAAA
>Ga0233427_10002025_pt1 | contig 20057 bp, 21 predicted proteins | sample SI_118_April2016_5_FD_179885 | JGI IMG/M metagenome (GOLD analysis project Ga0233427, IMG submission 179885) | Seawater microbial communities from Saanich Inlet, British Columbia, Canada - SI_118_April2016_100_MG | ecosystem: Environmental > Aquatic > Marine > Inlet | place: Canada: British...
CAGATAAAAGCGGCTGTCTGAGAAAAGCTATTTACCACGAAAAACATCCTGTATTCTGTCACTAAGGCCAATCATTGACCATTTAATCCGACCATTTAATCCGACCATTTAATCCGACCATTCTGGCATTAAATTTTAACTTTTGGCAACTCAATAGCAATCAAGCCCTCGCCTCCCTGCGCGTGACCACAACAAAACCCTCTGCGAGCAGGAAGGGGGTTAAGCGGTTTTTGCCCGCGCCTCCAGCATAGCTACAGCCGGCAATACTTTCCCTTCCACATATTCGAGAAAGGCACCGCCGCCGGTCGAAATATAAGATATTTGCTGCTCAATGCCGTACTTATCTACCGCTGCCAAGGTATCGCCACCGCCAGCAATTGAGAACGCATCACTATCGGCAATAGCACGCGATAACACCTCTGTGCCATAGCCAAATTGATCAATTTCAAACACCCCCACTGGGCCATTCCAAATAATTGTACCGGCGTTTTTCAACATCTGCGCCAACTGTGCCGCTGACTCAGGCCCGATATCCAAAATCATATCGTCCTCAGCAACATCGGCGGCTGCTTTAATCACCGCCTCGGCTGAATCACTAAACGTTTTAGCGACCACCACGTCGGTTGGAATAGGAATCTGGGTCTTGGCCATCAAGTTTTGAGCATCACCAAGCAAGTCGTGTTCACACAGAGACCTACCCACCGGCGCACCGGCGGCAGCCAAAAAAGTATTGGCGATACCGCCACCAACAATCAGTTGGTCAACGACACCGGCAAGTGACTCTAACACAGTCAGTTTGGTCGATACTTTAGAGCCGCCGACAATGGCTATCATGGGCCGTTTTGGTTCTAACAAGGCCTGTTGCAGCGCCTCAAGCTCACCCGCCAGCAACGGACCCGCACAGGCAATAGGGGCAAACTTACCGACCCCGTGTGTCGAAGCTTGAGCGCGATGGGCGGTGCCAAAGGCATCCATTACGTAAACATCACACAACCGTGCCATCTGTTGTGACAACGCATCATCATTGGCCTTTTCACCACAATTAAAACGGACGTTTTCAACCACCACTACTTCGCCCGCTGCAACGTCAACACCATTCAACCAATCTCGTTCCAAGCGTACGGGTTTGCTCAACAGTTTGCTGAGGTGGTCAGCCACTGGTGCCAAGGAAAACTGTTCTTGCTGCTGCCAAGAAAGTCCCTCCTGCGGACGCCCCAGATGAGACATAACAATCACCTTAGCGCCAGCCTTTAACGCTAGCTCGATAGTCGGTAATGAAGCACGGATACGTGCATCGCTGGTGACTTTACCCTCTTTAATTGGCACATTGAGATCTTCACGAATCAACACGCGCTTACCCGCCAGTTCAAGATCAGTCATTTTCAAAACGTTCATAGTCGCTTTCCTGTCATTCATCGCAGCGTCACTCTGGAGAAACCAGTAACCACCGGAAAATTTTTATGCGCTCATGACTAAATTCATAAGCTCATGGCTCGATCCACACGCTCATGGCTGTACTTGCCTAAAAGCTGTCATGGGGCTAAAGGCTTTTTAAAACGCTCGCCACATCTAGCATACGATTAGCAAAACCCCATTCGTTATCAAACCAAGCCATCACTTTCACTAAGCGGCCATCGGTGATGCTGGTCTGCCCACCATCAACAATTGATGAGCGCGGATCATGGTTAAAATCGCAGGAGGCCAATAGTTCACTGGTGTAACCCAAAACTCCTGCCATCGCATTTTCTGATGCCTGCTGCAGCACACGATTCACCTCCTCGACGGTGGTATCACGCGACATAAGCATGGTGACATCCATAATAGAGACATTGACCGTCGGCACACGCATCGCGGTGGCGGTAAACTTGTTTTTATAGGCGGGTAAAATACGCGCAATCCCTTTCGCCAAACCCGTTTCCACCGGAATAATAGAGCTACTGGCACTGCGCGTGCGGCGTAAATCCGTATGGTGATAAGCATCAATCACTGGCTGATCATTCATGGCCGAGTGAATCGTGGTGATGTGTCCAGACTCAATGCCAATGCTTTCCCCAAGGCACTGAATCACCGGAATAATGCAGTTAGTGGTACAGGACGCGTTGGAAATAATACGGTCCGCATCGCTCAATTGCTGATGGTTAATACCATACACCACCGTCGCATCGACATCCGGTTCTGCCGGTTGTGAAAACAGCACCCGTTTCGCCCCTCGCGCAAGGTGCTGCTCGGCCGCTACGCGATCACTGAACACACCGGAGCATTCCAGTACTAGATCAATATCCTGCTCGTGCCAGGATAAATGTTGCAGCTCAGTCTCATGCGTCACACGAATATTATCGCCATTAATGCACAGACCAAGGCCATCGGCACGTCTATCCACAACACCAGAAAAACGGCCATGGGTTGAGTCATACTTGGTTAAATGAACAATGGTATCCAAGTCTGCCGGCTCATTAATAGCCACCACTTGCAGACCTTGATAATGCGCCGACTCATAGAGCGCACGCAAGACACAACGACCAATACGACCGTAACCATTAATGGCAATGCGATAACTCATTTTAATTCCTAAACCAACGCTCTTACCGCAGCAGTGACGTTAGTAACACTAAAACCAAAGTGTTCCATTAACTCTCCGCCAGGTGCCGATTCACCAAAGGTCGTCATACCAATAATACGACCATTAAGACCAACGTATTTATACCAATAATCGGCATGCAGTGCCTCAACGGCCACGCGCGCTGTCACTGCCGCAGGCAATACCTGCTCACGATAGGCTGCATCCTGAGCTTCAAAAACATCCGTACAGGGCATTGACACAACACGCACAGCCACACCGTCACTTTGTAACTGGGTGGCTGCCTGCATGGCAAGGCCAACCTCTGAACCGGTGGCAATAATAATCGCCTGTGGTGGCTGCACACTGTCGAGCAGCACATAACCACCACGCTGAACCTGCGCCACCTGTTGATCAGTACGCGGCATCACCGCCAAACCTTGGCGGGAGAAAATCAATGACGTTGGCCCATCAGCACGGGTTATCGCCGCCTGCCAAGCCACCGCAGATTCCACCGTATCACAGGGGCGCCAAGTGGACATATTAGGCGTAGTACGCAACGACGCCACCTGTTCAACGGGCTGGTGAGTCGGGCCGTCTTCACCCAGACCAATGGAATCATGGGTGTAAACAAAAATAGCGCGTTGCTTCATCAGTGATGCCATACGCAGTGCATTACGCGCATATTCCATAAACATTAGAAAGGTGCCGCCGTATGGGATAAAACCACCATGCAGGGCAATACCGTTCATGGCTGCCGACATACCAAATTCACGCACCCCGTAAAAAACATAGTTACCACTAGAATCTTCCGCCGTCAGCGGTTTACTGCCACTCCAGTTGGTCAGGTTCGAATGCATTAAGTCGGCCGAGCCACCAAGTAACTCTGGCAGCATCGGCGCGTAGGCTTCAATACTGTTCTGGGAGGCCTTACGTGTGGCGACCTTTTCCGCCGCCTGCTGGGCAGCGTGAATATAATCCTGCGCCTTGGCCGCAAAATCAGCCGGTAAATCGCCCTTCATACGACGTTCAAATTCAGCCGCCTGTTGCGGGTAAGCAAGGCGATAAGCGGCAAATTTTTGTTGCCAGCTATCTTCCTGCTGCTGCCCACGCGCCGTCGCGTTCCAGCTACCATACACGTCCTCTGGCACCTCAAACGCACCGTGCGGCCAGCCCAACATCTCACGCGCTGCGGCAATCTCCTCTGCTCCCAACGGTGCGCCGTGAACGCCCTCGGTACCCTGTTTATTCGGCGAACCAAAACCGATCACTGTTTTACAGCAGATCAGCGTCGGTCGAGCGCTATCCGCTCTAGCCTTTTCAATCGCCGCACGCACCTGCTCTGGATCGTGACCGTCAACATCAGGAATAACTTGCCAGCCATAGGCGTCAAAACGTTTTGGGGTATCGTCAGCAAACCAGCCTTCGACCTGACCATCAATGGAAATACCATTGTCATCATAAAAGGCCACCAACTTACCCAAGCCCAGCGTTCCGGCCAGCGAGCAAACCTCATGGGAAATACCCTCCATAAGGCAGCCATCGCCAGCAAACACATAGGTGTAGTGATCAACAATATTATGGTCATCTTTATTAAACTGCGCTGCCAATGTTTTTTCAGCCAGCGCCATGCCTACGGCGTTAGCCAAGCCTTGCCCTAGCGGCCCAGTGGTCGTCTCAACACCCGGCGCATAGCCATACTCGGGGTGACCCGGTGTTTTGGAATCCATCTGACGAAAATTTTTCAAGTCATCAATCGAGAGGTCATAACCGCTCAGGTGCAGCAAAGAATACAACAGCATCGAACCATGACCATTGGACAGGACAAAACGGTCACGATCTGCCCACTCAGGATTTGTTGGATTATGTTGCAAATAATCATTCCACAGCACTTCAGCGATATCGGCCATACCCATTGGAGCGCCGGGATGTCCGGAGTTAGCCTGCTGAACAGCATCCATACTCAAGGCACGAATGGCGTTAGCTAAGCGAAAGCGGGGAGAAACTGGGGATGACATGATAACTACCTCTGGACTGTTTTGATCACCGCTGATTCGAGCGTCGAACCGAGCATCTAAATTTACAAGCCGCATATTTTCACTTAACTGACGCCAAGCAGCAAATCTATTTACATTTAAGGGATACTCAAATCTATATCAATATATATTGATATAGATTTGCTTAACGCCATGGATATCTTTATAGTTGCCACCATGTCCAATTCTGCCGAAAAATTACCCTCGGAAACCAGCGCCGCCAGCAATCACAACGCAGCTGCTGTGTTAGCGCTGATCTGTAGAGCTGCGGCGGATTCTTTGCGCCTACAGGTTTTGCGCATCTTAAAGGCCGAATCCTTTGGTGTGCTAGAACTGTGCCAAATCCTTGACCTAGCTCAACCCAAACTTAGCCACCATCTGAAAGTGCTGGCCACAGCGAATTTGGTGGCCACACGCCGCGAAGGCAACTCCATTTTTTATCGTCGCCCGCTGTTAGATTTGGACGCACCGTTAACGGATTTCACTCAGGAATTATTTAAAACACTGGATAGCGAACCACTGTCATCAGACGTAATTCATCGCATTAGTCACATAAAGGCCGAACGCTCACGCTTATCTCTAGACTTTTTTGCCAAAAATGCCGGTAAGTTCAACGAAATGCAGGAGCTGATTACCGAAAACTCTGAATATGTTGTACAGACCAAAGAGTTAATCGATATGACCGGTTTAGCCAATACTGCCACCGTTATTGAAATTGGTCCTGGCGAAGGTCACTACTTGCCTACCTTGGCACAGCGCTTTGCCAAGGTCGTTGCTATCGATAATTCCGCCGCCATGCTGGCCGTCGCACAACAGCAGGCTGCGGCCCAGCAACTGGACAACATCGACTTTATTCTCGGCGAACCGGACCAAGCGATCCGCAACAACGTCCAAGGTGACTTGGTGGTTTGTCACATGGTGCTACACCACACGCCGTCACCTGCGGTGATTTTCGAGCAGTCCGCTGAATTACTTCGTGCTAGCGGCTATCTATTAGTGGCCGAGCTTTGCCACCACAATCAGGATTGGGTTAAGGGTAGCTGCGGAGACCTGTGGCTAGGCTTTGAACCAGAAGAACTTAAAGACTGGGCATTAAAGGCAAACTTAACGCCCCTTCAGGATTTGTTTTTAGGACTGCGTAACGGCTTCCAAATCCAACTCCATCTTTTTCAAAAATTATAAGCAAAATAAGGATAACTCGACCAATGAGCAACTATTCTGTTTTCACCTCCGAATCCGTGTCCGAAGGCCACCCAGATAAAATGGCCGACCAAATTTCTGACGCCGTACTTGATGCGATTCTCACCGATGACCCGCACGCACGAGTCGCTGTCGAAACACTGGTAAAAACTGGCATGGCTGTTATCGCTGGCGAAGTACGCACCAATACTTATATCGATTTAGAGGATCTCGTACGTCAGGTCATTCTAGATATCGGCTATAACAGCTCCGATGTAGGTTTTGACGGTGCTTCCTGCGCGGTGCTTAATGCCATTGGTAAACAGTCCCATGACATCGCCATAGGTGTTGATGAAGGCGATAGTAAAGAGCTGGGGGCCGGCGACCAAGGGCTAATGTTTGGTTACGCAACCAATGAAACCAACGTATTAATGCCCGCCCCCATCACCTATGCTCATCGGTTGGTAGAGCGTCAGGCGACACTGCGTAAAAGCGGCGCGCTGCCTTGGTTGCGGCCTGATGCCAAAAGTCAGGTGACGCTACGCTACGTCGACGGCAACCCGGTAGCGGTTGAGGCCGTGGTACTCTCCACCCAGCATGCACCAGAGATCGCATTAACTGACCTGCAGGAGGCGGTGATGGAGGAAATCATCAAGCCCACACTGCCTGCTGAGTGGTTGACCAACGACACGCTCTATCACATTAACCCAACCGGGCAATTCATCATTGGCGGCCCAATGGGTGATTGCGGACTGACGGGGCGTAAAATTATTGTCGATACCTATGGCGGCATGGCCCACCATGGCGGCGGCGCATTTTCAGGCAAAGATCCTTCAAAAGTGGATCGCTCTGCCGCATATGCCGGTCGTTATGTGGCAAAAAATATTGTTGCCGCGGGTTTGGCCCAACGTTGTGAAATCCAAATCTCTTACGCCATTGGAGTTGCCGAGCCAACATCGATCAGCATCAATACCTTCGGTACCGGCAAATTGCCCGACCACGAAATTGTCAATTTGGTCCGTGAGCACTTTGACCTGCGCCCCGCCGGTTTGGTGGAAATGCTGAATCTAAAACGCCCAATTTATCGCGCCACGGCTGCCTACGGCCACTTTGGTCGCGAAGAGCCCAACTTTACCTGGGAGCGCACCGATAAAGCCGAGGCTTTAAAAACAGCACTGTAAAACAACTTAACCTTGTCATTTCCAGCAGCGCGAGAAATCTTTCCAGCACCATAAGATTCCTCGCCCCCGCTCGGAATGACACAAGGAGACCTTTGCACGAGCCGGAATTTTGGTTGCTGGCAAGGCAAAAGCGCACGGAATGAGGGAGTTTATGTTTATAAATGACCGATTGAGTACGCTTTTAACGCCGCCAGAAGACAAAAGAACAATCGTACAAAGGTCTCACAAGATTTATATAACTTTTAGGACAACATTATGACTGACTACAAAGTAGCCGATATTAGCCTCGCCGAATGGGGCCGCAAAGAAATGAACATTGCCGAAACAGAAATGCCGGCACTGATAGCGCTAAGATCCAAATACAAAGCGGAGCAACCACTGGCGGGCGCCAAAATTTTAGGCTGTATTCACATGACCATCCAGACCGCGGTACTAATCGAGACACTAGAAGAACTAGGCGCTCAAGTACGCTGGACCTCTTGCAATATTTTCTCCACGCAGGATCATGCGGCGGCGGCCATTGCCGCGGCCGGCACGCCCGTTTTTGCTTGGAAAGGTGAAACTGACGAAGAGTATGACTGGTGCCTTGAACAGCAAGTACTCAAAGATGGTCAGCCGTGGGATGCCAACATGGTACTTGATGATGGCGGCGACCTAACCGCGCTGCTACACGAAAAATACCCGCAGGTGCTAGCCAACGTACACGGCATCACCGAAGAAACCACCACCGGTGTTCACCGCCTGTATGACATGCTCAAAAAAGGCCAATTAAAAGTACCGGCCATCAACGTCAACGATTCGGTGACAAAATCTAAAAACGACAACAAATACGGCTGTCGTCACAGTTTGAATGACGCCATCAAACGCGCCACTGACCACCTACTATCGGGTAAAAAAGCACTGGTTATTGGTTACGGTGATGTGGGCAAAGGCTCTGCTCAATCACTGCGTCAGGAGGGCATGATCGTTAAAATCAGTGAAATCGATCCTATTTGCGCCATGCAGGCCTGCATGGATGGTTTTGAAGTGGCCTCACCTTACATTGACGGCATCAACACGGGTGAACTCAGCTGTATTAACCGCGACATACTCGGTAATACTGACCTAATCGTCACCACCACAGGCAACGTCAACGTGTGTGATAAAAACATGCTACAGGGTCTGAAAAATGGCGCCGTAGTATGCAACATTGGCCATTTCGATAACGAAATCGATACCGATTTCATGCGCAACAATTGGGAGTGGGAAGAGGTCAAACCACAGGTACATACCATTTATCGCGATCGCGCCAACAATGATCACCTCATTCTGTTATCGGAAGGCCGCTTAGTAAACTTGGGAAATGCCACCGGCCACCCGTCACGTATTATGGACGGCTCCTTTGCTAATCAAGTGCTGGCACAAATTCACCTCTATGCACAGGCCTTTGCCGCACAGGATACCGCAACCCAACAGGCACAATTACGTGTTGAGGTATTGCCCAAAAAATTGGATGAGGAGGTCGCTCAACATATGGTCAGTGGTTTTGACGGCGTGATGACACGACTAACGCAAACACAGGCTGATTATATTAACGTCCCTCAAAACGGTCCGTTCAAGGATGATGCTTACCGTTATTAACCGTTAGTGATCTCTTTTAAACGAGATCACTATTAATTTTATTATGGGGTTTGGCTTGCTTACGCCAAACCCCATAAGCGAGAGTTAAATGTCAGACAACAAACTGTACAGCTTTGAGCTTTTCCCCGCCCGTACCGCGCAAGCTGAAGAAAGCCTGCGCCAAGCACGCCTTGAATTAGCAGTGAAAAACCCGTCGTTCTTTTCCTGCACCTATGGCGCTGGCGGCTCTACCCGTGACAAAACCATGAATACCGTGCTGGACATCCATAACGATGGCCAAGCGGTTGCCCCGCACCTATCCTTTAGCAATGAAGACGAAGGCATAGTCAATGAACTACTGAGCACCTATAAGGAGGCGGGCATTACTCGTCTTGTCGCTCTACGTGGCGATATGCCTTCCGGCATGGGTGGTCTAGGCGGTATGGTTTACGCCAATGAATTAGTCAGCTATATCCGCGAAAAAACTGGCGATCATTTTCATATTGAAGTCGCTGCCTATCCAGAAATACATCCGCAGTCCAATAGCTACGAAACCGATATTTTCTATTTAAAACAAAAATTTGATGCCGGTGCTAATAGCGCGATTACTCAATACTTCTTTAATCCAGAATCCTACTTTCATTATATTGATCGCTGCCACGCCAACGGCATTGACCAACCGATTGTGCCGGGTATTATGCCCATCACCAATCTAAGTAATTTGGTGCGTTTTTCCGATGCCTGTGGTGCCGATATTCCACGCTGGATTCGTAAACAAATGGAAGCCTATGCCGATGATACCGACAGCATCGTCAAATTTGGTGTCGAAGTGATTACTAAACTCTGCGAACAACTGCTTGAGCAGGGCGCACCCGGTTTACACTTTTATACCATGAACCGAGCTGAGCCAATTTTGACTATTTGGGATAATCTAGACCTCGATAATCGACGCTAAAAAGCTCGCCTTTATTGCCGCCTCTGAAAATAATAACCCATGCGTATACCCAGACTATTCATCGACCTACCGCTCAGTGAGAACAGCCACGTTGAGCTGCCGCGCGAAGCCAGCCATTACCTAAGCCGGGTGCTACGCTTAACTGTTGATGCACCGCTGCGCGTCTTTAATGGCTTAGGCGGTGAATACCCCGCAACGATCTGCAAGCTGACAAAAAACAGCGTCAGTATCACCACTGGTCGTCTTGATAGTAGTGACTATCAGTCACCACTGCACATCCACCTTGGTATCAGTTTATCCAAGGGCGAGCGCATGGACTTTGTCATCCAAAAGGCAACCGAGCTGGGAGTGGCGGAAATCTCTTTGCTTAACAGCGGACGCACGGAAGTAAGGCTTAAGGGCGAACGGCTAGAAAAACGCGTCAGCCATTGGCGCAAAGTCAGCATCAGCGCCTGCGAGCAGTGCGGCCGCAACCGCATTCCTACCATCCACCCCCCTATGAACTTGCCGCAATGGCTGACCAACCGCGAGGAAAGCATCAAACTAGTCATGCAACCCGGCACCGCACAGCCACTGCAACAACAGCCAGCAAACTCCGTGGCTTTACTGGTTGGCCCAGAGGGAGGGTTTTCCGAACAGGAAATAGCCGCCGCCACGGCAGCGGCATTTGACAGCATTAGCCTTGGCCCGCGTATCTTACGCACCGAGACTGCGCCCTTAGTGGCGATCAGTATTTTACAACACCACTGGGGCGACCTAAATTAGGCAGGGTTAATTTGGGCCATAAAGCAGTCAGGTTTTACGGATGGTTAAGTGGCTGTAACGGTCCTTCGCCGAGAGGAAAAACCGTTTTAAAGGACCCAGTTCCTTATGATAAGTATGTTTGCGCAGCCGGTAGGTGTTGGCGTACGTCATTTGACCAAAATAGCTGTTTATGGTGGATAACATGCGCTGCAAAAAGTCGATGCTAGTGCTAGGTACGCTACCTGTCATTTCGACCACCCCCACTTCTGTCATTTCGACCACCCCCACTTCTGTCATTTCGACCGAGTGAAGCGAGTGGAGAAATCTCGTGATGCGAAGAAGATCCCTCGACTACGCTCGGGATGACAGTGTTGGTGCTCGGGATGACAGTGTTGGTGCTCGGGATGACAGTGTTGGTGCCCGGAATGACAGTGTTGGTGCCCGGAATGACAGTGTTGGTACTCGGGATGACCGTGTTGGTGCCCGGAATAACAAGGGGGGATTACCGTGGTTTATTGGTATCACGTTTTAACCTTTACTGGGGAGCCCAGCCTCCAACAGCATTTGCTTGTTATGCAGCTCCTTCAAAAACTCAGGGGCTAGGTCCGTTCCATTTGGCCAAACAACTGTTTCAAGCTCAGGGGCTACTGTCACTTTTGAGAACATAGCCACCTCTTTCAATGGCTCAAATACAGGGCCTTTTAGTATATTTTTTAGACCTATTTTTCCGTCCATCCCATCATCGAATGCGACCCATAAAATAAAGTCCGATAGATGTCTCACAAATTTGATATGAAGCATGTTTTGTTACTCCAATGGAGCGATATAATTTAATGACTGACCAGAGCGAGCCTTTTCCCAACTGTCTTCAGGTTCAGGCCTATAGCATGAAACCCACTCTTGAATAAACCTTACCGCCCCCTCTGAGATACTCCTTCGCCGGTGACACCGCTAAACGCTAAAAACCTAAACAGCAGCCCTAACTAATGCAAAACGGCTTGGCCGCTCTGACCAATGGGGGTACTTGTTAGCCCTTCGAGTGGTAGCTGCCAATCCGTGCTAGGGGCTATTTTAATTAACAAATCGCAGAGGTTGTGTAGTAACTGCTGGTTAAGGTTAAGTGTGATGTTGACGCCTTCGCTATTAGAAAATATAAATGTTGTTGCGCCTGTATTATCGCCATTAACAGTTATATTGGAGACTAATACCGGTGCCTCTCCAATGGGAAAGGTTTGCCCCTTATCGAAGGGTTTATCATAGTTAGTTTGTTCAACCATTTGCTGGTGCTGTACTTCCTGTTGCATTTCTTTGACTGCCGGTATGTCTGCCGCTAGTTTCGTGTCATTGGCGACCTGTTCCGATTGCCGCTCTATCGTTTGCATAAGAATACGCCAAAGCATATTGACCAGACGACGAGTCAAAAAGAGAGAGAACTCTTCATGGGAAGCCCCACCCACACGTAAAATTATCCGATCCTCTTCTCCAGAATAGCTCATTTGCATTTGGTGTATTTGCATTCGTTCCTTCTCCATCACCTAACTGACTTCGTTATAGCTAGTACTAAGCCTTTCCAGCCAATCAAACAAATCAGTTTGAGTCTGCTCTTGGGCTAACTCGTCAGCACTAACTACCGCCAATACTTCGCTGAAAATAAGGCATAAATCACCCATCTCATACAGCGAGGTCTGATATGCCGCATTCTGTAACGCCTCCAAGCATATACGCATATCATCAAGTCGCCGCCCCCCAGACTGACTACTGGTATGAATCTGAGCCTCCAGCCGCTGCAATAGCGTTGGCACATCTTGCGCGCCTATCTGGTCAACCTCAGATAACGGCTGGCCTGCTCCCAAAGACGCTTGCAGTTTTGCCATAACCGTAGCGGTTGCCTGCCAATCAAGACCCTGCGCATGGGCATCAATAAAACCTTTTATTTCACCTTCTATAAGGCGTAGCACAGCCACACTATCGGCATCCAGCGCCACAACATCGTGCGGCAGACCATCAACAAAAACAGTTGTCTCTTGCCACCAAAAATGGCTTGGCTCACTATGGCAAAAATCACGCAAACGCGCCAGCACGGCTGATAAGCGCGCCATACTCACATTGACTTCTTCTTTACGCAGCAAGCTAATTAACGCCACTTGATAGGCTTGCCTGAGCTTACGAAGAGCCACTTGGTCAATTTTCCATCGTGCTATCTTTATATCCGCTGTAGCACCCTCACGCGGCTCACCCATAATAACCCCACTTTAAATCTCGACGGCCTGTAGCTAACGGCAACCATGTTAGAACCCCTTGCGCATGACACGAGACCTCACCACAAAGCCTAATACAGAACACCCCATAGCGCTCGCTAATTTTACCCAAAACGCAACTTTCAGCACGGTTCATTAGTGCCGCAGAAGCCGCTACAATAAACACCCTGATATCTCATCCTGTCAAAGCTAACTGTAAAATCTGGACACCTATATGACTATTAACGTCGGCATCGTGATGGACCCTATCGCGGATATAAGCTATCAAAAGGACAGTTCGCTGGCCATGTTATGGGCCGCTAAAGAGCGCGGCTGGGCGCTTCACTATATGGAAATGTCGGACTTATACTTGCAAGATGGCGAAGCACGGGCGCGTACTCGTCCGCTTAAGGTGTTTCATAACGACAGTCAGTGGTATCAACTGGGTGGCGAAACAGATCGCAAGCTGGCTGATCTGCAGGTCATATTAATGCGTAAAGACCCACCCTTTGACAACGAGTTTCTCTACAGCACCTATATTTTAGAGCGCGCCGAAGCACAGGGAACTCTCGTGGTAAATCGCGCGCGCAGCCTGCGCGACTTTAATGAAAAGATATTTGCCACGCAATTTCCACAGTGTTGCCCTCCGGTATTGGTCAGCCGCGACATGAAGCGCCTTAAAGCCTTCCACCAACAACACCAAGATGTCATCTTTAAACCGCTGGATGGTATGGGAGGAACCTCCATTTTCCGCGTTCAGATGGGCGATCCAAATCTGAGCGTTATTCTAGAAACGCTAACTCAACACGGCCAGCAGCAGATTATGGCGCAACGATTTATTGCTGAAATCAGCGCTGGCGACAAACGCATCCTGTTAATAGACGGCGAGCCAATACCCTACGGTTTGGCGCGCATCCCCGCCGCTGGCGAAAGCCGCGGTAATCTAGCCGCTGGTGGGCGCGCCGAGGCCGTTGAATTATCACCTCGTGACCACTGGATTTGCCAACAAATCGCCCCCCAACTCAAAGCCGCTGGATTGCTATTCGTGGGCATTGATGTGATTGGCGACTATTTAACAGAAATCAATGTCACCAGCCCAACCTGTATTCGCCAGATAGACGCTGCCTTTAATTTGAATATCGGCAGCACACTGATGGACTGTATTGAAAAAAAACTCGCACCCTGAGGTGAAGTGATTGTGAAGCAAGCAGTCACCAATAAAACGCCAGCCGCAGCCGCTAATATCAGCTGCAATGATCGCCTGTGTTTCACGCTATTTCTGGCTATAGCGCTGCACGTTACACTCATTATCGGTATTAGCTTTGAGCGCGAACAAATACGTTCATCTATTGACGTCACGCTCACCCGTTCGCCTAGCCCAACAGCACCGGACAAGGCCGACTACATCGCTGATAATAATCAGGCTGGTGGCGGCTTACGCGCCGAGGCAGCCCAACCCAGCGCAACCCACGCTCATCAACAGCCGCACCAAGCACCCGCTATCCTCCAGACCGACGCAACATCGCGGCCAAAGCAGCCGCCCAGCAAGCAGCAAAGATCACCAGTTGTCACACAGGCCAAGGCTAATCAATTAGCTCAAAAACACGCGACTACGGCAGCGCTACAACCCACTGATCTACTTGAGGAAGAGGTGTTCACGCAAAAACAGGCCAGCAAAGCCATTAGCCAAAGTGCCGAGCTGGATATACCGCAACAATCACTAACCAAAAACCGCACCCTCAAAGTAAATTCTCTTGCCGCCCTCAAAGCGCTTGATGCCGACTATGTAAAGCAGTGGATCAACACCATCGAGCGTGCTGGGCAACGACATTACCCCAGCGAAGCGCTGCGCAAAAAAATTAACGGCAAGCTGAGCTTAAAGGTGATATTACTGGCCGACGGCAGCATCGCAGAACTCAAGATAATACGCTCATCGGGTCATCAAATACTCGACCATGCCGCACTCCAGATTGTCCGCCACGCGGCACCCTTTGCGCCCTTCTCAGCGCAGATGAAAAAACACTACGAGCAATTAGAAATTACCCGCATCTGGCGCTTTACTCAGGAGAACAAACACATCAACCTTTCCGGTGCTCGGCTTTAAACAGATATTTTTAGTCTAAAAAACACTCTTAACTTGATCTTTAACCCATCCCCCCTCATATTTAGTTTAGGGCATTTCTAAAAATAGTGATTTTTCCGTGAGTGCAAGAAAGCACCGCGCGCAGAACCGCAGTGTACAAAGGGTACATGAGGCTTCGAGCACGGAGCTGACGCCGCAATCGCGGAAAAAGTGCATTTTTAGAGACGCCCTTCATACTATTTGGGGATTATGATGAAGTCACTAAAACACCAATTTCTTGTCTCCATGCCCAACATGGCCGAATCGGGTTTTTCGCAAACAGTTACCTACATTTGCGAGCACGATGAAGAGGGGGCTATGGGTATTATCATTAATCGTCCTACGGACACCCCGCTAAACGAAATTTTTAACCAACTGGACATTGATAGCGATACTCGCGCACACGCTCGCCAGCCCATCTATTCCGGCGGGCCGGTACAAAAAGATCGCGGTTTCATCCTCCACCCCAAAGACAAGCAGTGGGAATCCACTGTCAATATTGCCGGTAACATCAGTCTCACCACCTCCACCGACATTCTGAGCGCCATCGCCCGTGATGAGGGGCCTGAGGGCTGCCTAGTCGCTTTAGGCTACGCCGGCTGGAGCCCTGGCCAACTCGAAGAAGAGTTAGTCGATAATTTTTGGATCTTAGTGCCTGCCGATGAGAATATTATTTTTAACACCCCCTATGATCAACGTCTTAGTGCTGCCGTCGCTCAGCTTGGTATCGGCCTAGAGCAGCTATCCCCCCATTCCGGCCGCGCCTAGCCTAATCATAGGAAATTAACTCAATGCAACGCCGCATACTGGCATTTGACTTTGGCACACACCGTATTGGGGTCGCCTTTGGTCAAGAACTGACCGGCACTGCCACGCCGCTCGCCATACTGCCCGCCCGCGACGGTATCCCGGCTTGGCAGCAAATAGCCAAACTGATCGATGAATGGCAACCTGACGCCTTCGTGGTAGGCATACCACTGAATATGGATGGCAGCGAAGGGCCGATTACACCAAGGGCTAGAAAGTTCGGCAATCGTTTGCACGGCCGCTTTCACCGTCCAATCCATACGATGGACGAGCGCCTTTCAAGCGTGGAAGCGAAAGAAAAATTAGCCAACAGCGACAATAAACAGTCCATCGGTCTGGACAGCATGGCCGCAACACTTATACTCGAAAGCTGGTTTAGAGAGACCTCAGTATAATTCAGCGACGAAAGAGAAATGAGGGAAAAAGGACTTAATTGAGGCGGGAAATGTAGGTAATAGCAAGCTATTGGCAAGTTTCCCAACGAAAAGTAAGATCTTTTTAGCCATTTCGTCTCGGTGATTGAGTTATGCTGAGGTCTCTTAGAGAACAAACACCACAATAACCGTGCCGACAGACTCTTTAATAGAGGAATCTTCACTTTGCCATTAACCGACATTAACACTCTGCTTGATGACGTCTACACTCGGCTGTCATCCAGAATCACTGACCGCAACATTGAAGACCCACTGCTGGTCGGCATCCATACTGGCGGCAACTGGGTTGCCGAGTGCCTGCACCCGCGCCTTATCGACGCAGGTTTAATCACCGACCCGCTGAGTTCACTGGATATCTCTTTCTACCGTGATGACTTTACTCGCATTGGTTTAAACCCTAAGGTTAAATCCTCTGCGTTTGCGGTTGCCTGCGAAGACCGCCACGTTATTCTTGTAGACGATGTGCTCATGACTGGGCGAACTATTCGCGCGGCGCTCAACGTGTTATTCGATTTTGGCCGCCCTGCGAGCGTAACGCTGGTGACACTCATCGACCTTGATGCCAATGAATTACCGATTCGAGCAGATATTATTGGCCAGCAGTTGAGGCTACCCTTCAACCAGCGCATTAAACTGACCGGACCAGAACCACTAACACTGGAAATTCAGGAAATAACACCCTAATAGAGATCTTTACACGAAGTAGGCTGTTTTTATCTCATTTATGCCCAGCAGGGCATAAGGTGGATGGAGCTTGCTCCAGAGAGGGTGCCCTGGGGCATTTCCCTTCAGTCTCCTCTTCATGCAAAGCTCTCTAATTAAAAACAAAAGCCAATTAAGGCGCATAAAGTAATTTCTCAATCGTTTAAAATTCGGTACACTACTCGCCCTATGGAGCCTATAGCTGAAAGCCCGCAACTACAGCTTACCGAACAAGGTCAGCTACGCCATTTTCTTACCATAGAAGGGCTATCAAAATCGCTATTAACCGAGATTCTCGATACCGCTGATTCCTTTGTCAGCATGGAGCAGCAATCGGTTAAAAAAGTCCCTTTGCTACGCGGCAGAACAGTCGTCAACTTATTCTTTGAAGCCAGCACCCGCACCCGCACCACCTTCGAGCTCGCCGCCAAACGTCTGTCCGCAGATGTTATTAATCTCAATATCAGCACCTCCGCCACCACCAAAGGCGAAACCCTGCTCGACACCTTAAAAAACCTCGAGGCCATGGCCAGCGATATGTTTGTTGTACGCCATGCCAACAGCGGTGCAGCGCATTTTATTGCCGAGCAAGTAACACCCAATGTTGCCATTATTAATGCTGGCGACGGACGCCACGCTCACCCAACGCAAGCTATGCTCGACATGCTCACCATTCGCCGCCACAAGGGCGGTTTTGAGAATCTCAGCGTGGCGATTATTGGCGACATTTTGCATTCCCGCGTGGCACGTTCACAGATCCATGCATTAAAAATACTCGGCGTACCCGATATTCGAGTCATCACCCCTAACACATTACGCCCTTACGACATCGAATCCATGGGCGTTAAGGTTTACAACCAGATGTCAAAGGGACTAGCCGATACCGATGTGGTCATCGCCCTGCGACTACAAAATGAACGCATGCAAAGCGCCATGCTGCCCAGTCAACATGAGTTTTATAGCCGCTACGGGCTATCTTGCGAGAAGCTCAAATACGCCAAACCGGATGCCATTATTATGCACCCAGGGCCAATTAATCGCGGCGTTGAAATTGATTCCGATGTCGCCGACAGTGATCGCTCGGTCATTCTTAATCAGGTTAGCTACGGTATTGCGGTGCGCATGGCAGTGATGTCAATGGCAATGAGTGGACAAACAACGCAAAACAACGCGGAAGGCAACCTATGAAGCTTTGCATTCGCGGCGGCCGCTTAATCGACCCAGCTAATCAAGTTGACACCATCACCGATATTCACATCAGTGACGGCAAGGTTCGCCACATTGGCAATGACAGTAGCGACACCTCGGCGCACATTATTAATGCCGAAGGGCTGATTGTTTGCCCAGGTTTTGTCGACCTTTCCGTTAGCTTACCGGAGCCCGGCAAACAGCAAAAGGGCAGTATTTTCAGCGAAACGCGCGCAGCGGCGGCTAATGGTATTACCTCCCTATGCTGCCAACCTGACACGGCACCCGTTGTTGATAGCGCATCCGTTGCCACATTAATTCAGGATCTTGCACTGCAAAGCGGTTTTTGTAATGTCTGGCCCATCGGCGCCCTGACCAAAGGTTTACTGGGCACCCAACTGAGCGAAATGGGAGCCCTCAAGGACGCCGGTTGTATTGGCATGAGCAACCTACGTGCCCCCTTTGAAAATAGCCGCGTACTACTGCGCTGCCTGGAATACGCTGCCAGCTATAACGTCACGGTATTCTTTAACGCAGTTGAACACGCCCTCGCCAATGACGGCTGTGTCCATGAGGGCAGTTTTGCCACTCGCCTCGGACTTAAGGGCATCCCTGAAACAGCCGAAACCGTTGCCTTAACACGAGATTTACTGTTAATTGAACAAACCGGCGTACGCGCACATTTTGGCCAACTGTCATGCGCCCGCTCGGTAGAGCTCATTGCCGATGCACAAGCTAAAGGCCTACCGGTCACCGCCGATGTTTGCATCCACCATTTATTGGCCACTGACGACAGCATTCAAGGCTTCAACAGCCTTAGCCATATTCAGCCGCCACTGCGCACCGAAACTGATCGCCAGGGGCTCATTAAGGGCGTTCAAGCCGGTGTCATCAACGCCATTTGTTCACACCACCAACCTCACGAAATGGCGGCCAAAATGGCCCCCTTCGAAGCCACAGAGCCAGGAATTTCCAGTCTCGACACATTACTCTCGCAGGGACTGCAGCTAGTTAAAGATAAGACACTGGAATTACCCCAGTTAATCGCCTTGCTCACCACCGGACCCGCACAGGTAGCACAGCTCAATGCCGGCTCCCTGAGTGTTGGCGCAATGGCGGATATGTGTATTTTTGACCCCAATGAGCACTGGCAAGTGTCACCGGCCACACTGAAATCAAACGGACACAACACGCCGCTCATGGGTAAATCTCTACAGGGTCGTGTGCGCCATACACTGCTAGCCGGCAGACAAGTGTTCAGCGCTTCCGAATAATTTTAGGCGGGGGCTTGATCATTAAAAGTACCACCGAAAAAGCATAGCAAATTAGCACCACTATTCTCTTTATTTAAACGTTCAACAGATACCCAATGAAGCCATCAATCGCCAACAATATTGAGCAGGTCTGTGCACGCATCCAGAACGCTGAAAAAGCCGCCGACCGCCGACCCGGCACGGTGCAGCTACTAGCCGTTAGTAAGACTCGCAGCGCAGATGAAGTCAGGCAAGCTGTCGCCGCTGGTGTTCAGCATATCGGTGAAAACTACCTGCAGGAGGCGCTGGATAAACAAGTCGAACTTGGTGAAAACAGTGCCCCTATCGTTTGGCATTTTATTGGTCCCATTCAATCCAACAAAACACTCCCCATTGCGAACCATTTCACTTGGGTACACAGCGTTGACCGACTGAAAATTGCCCAGCGCTTAAGCAAGCAAAGAGATCCACAAAAAACACCCTTAAACATCTGCATTCAGGTTAATATAAGCAACGAAACAAGCAAATCCGGTGTATCGCTCGAAAGCTTACCCGCACTGGCTCAGGCAATCGATGCTATGCCGCAACTAAAACTACGAGGCTTAATGACAATTCCTGCAGTGCACCAAACGGAAGCCGCCCTAGTAACGGATTTTTCCCGTATGCAAAGTAGTCTCGACTCGCTCAATGCCTCGGGTCTCTCGCTGGACACGCTTTCCATGGGTATGTCGGGCGACATAGAAACAGCCATTACCGCCGGCAGCACCATGGTACGCGTTGGCACCGCTATCTTCGGTGCCCGTAACTCACCACCAAACACGGCATAAATTATGACCCTATTAAACAAACAAACCGCCCATTTAGTTTTTATCGGCGCAGGTAATATGGCGAGCAGCATCATTGGCGGTTTGGTTGCTAATGGTTATCCCGCCAACCTAATCACTGCAACAGATCTTAACGCAGACCAGTTAGACGCTCTGGCCAAGCGCACAGGCATCAACACAACCTCAGACAACCAACAGGCTGCGGCACAGGCTGACGCTATTATTTTAGCCGTCAAACC
>Ga0233427_10002028_pt1 | contig 20045 bp, 9 predicted proteins | sample SI_118_April2016_5_FD_179885 | JGI IMG/M metagenome (GOLD analysis project Ga0233427, IMG submission 179885) | Seawater microbial communities from Saanich Inlet, British Columbia, Canada - SI_118_April2016_100_MG | ecosystem: Environmental > Aquatic > Marine > Inlet | place: Canada: British...
AAGAAATTCTAAATGAGATTAGGCATACTGAGCAGTATGTATATTATTTTGGGAATTATATTATGGAACATCATGTTAGTAGAGGTTTGAGTAAAGAAAAAGTAATAGCATCATTAGCAAGGGAGTTGCAGATAGAAATAGCTGATATTAGAGAAGATGTTGATGGAATGATAGAGCAAATAAAAACTAATATATTGAATGTAAAGTCATCAGTAAAAGATGTTGATATAAATATAGATAACTCACCTTTCTAAAACAAAATTATGTTAAAAATACTCTTAATAATCATGTGCTATTGGTGACACCCTAGGGTGTGAGAACTATAATAATTTATGTAAAATAAATAACACTATGAACGAATTATTTGACCAATGCGTTAATATCCTGTACTTAATAGATGAAACATGTAATATATAATACAAAGAAGATAATGTCTGGATATTTGTAATTATTGAGCATATCCTATTTTAGCAATGTTATATATAATTATAAAACTAAGTCTAAAACTTAAAAAATAAGTATTAACTTTATCAAAAATTTAATTGAATATACAAATGAAAAACAAACACTTATCAAAACTATTTTACGGAATTATTACAATTCTTTTTATAGTAGTCACTTCTTGTAACAACTCAGAAAATTCTGAAATCATTCAAGTCAATCCAAAATATGCTGAGTTTATAACCGCATATACTTCTGGGGTGATTTCAAATAAATCAGAAATTATAATCGAGTTAAAGAATGAACTTTCAGATGATGAAATAAATAAAATAAATACCAATCAATTATTTGACTTTGAGCCAAAAATTGCAGGAAGAACAGAATGGATAAACAATAGAACAATACGTTTTATACCAGACTCTGATTTAAGCTCGCAAGTGCTATATAAAGTAACATTTAATTTAAGTAAAGTGAGCATTGTACCAAGTGATATGTTAGATTTTGTATTCCAATTTCAAGCAAAACATATGGATATGAATGTTTATATTGAAGGATTAACTCCTTATAGTGATGATTTAGAATGGCAAAAGGTAGGAGGTTTTATTACCACTACAGACCATGTTTCTGAAGAAATTATAAAACAATTAGTGACTGCCTCTCAAAAAAAGAAAAAACTAAATATAAGGTGGGTAGAAAATAAAAATATTAATGCTCACAGCTTTGTAATAGACAGTATTTCAAGGGGGGAAAAAAGGGGAATGATTAATATCCTTTGGGATGGAGATTTAATTGGCGTGAACAAAGATGGAAAGATAGATTATGAAATTCCACCTTTAGGTGATTTTAAAGTAATGGATTTTAATATCGGTCAACTTCCTGACCAATTTATTAAAGTTCGTTTTTCTGACCCTCTATCTAAGAATGCTATATTAGATGGATTGGTTTATTTAGAAAGTGGTGAAGACTTAAGCTTTTCAATTGATAAAAACATGCTTACCATTTATCCAAAAGAAAAATTAGTTGGTGAAAAAACACTAATGTTTAGCAATACAATTAAAAACTCAATTGGTTATGAATTAAAGAAAGAAGAAAGCAGAATACTAAATTTTATAAGCCTAAAACCTGAAGTTCAACTTATTGGTGATGGCGTAATCCTACCAAGTACTAACGGACTAATTTTCCCTTTTAAAGCGGTAAATCTAAATGCTGTAAATGTAAAGATTATAAGAATTTATGAAGATAATGTAGGTCAGTTTTTTCAAGAAAACAATTATGATGGAGCACGAAATCTAACTCGTGTTGGAAGAGTTATCTATAAAGATGATGTTGCATTAAAATCAAAAAGTAAAGTTGACTTAAGTTATTGGAATACTTATTCATTGGATTTATCCAAGATGATAAGAACTGAACCAGGAGCTATATACAGAGTAATGATTAGCTTTAAAATGTCTCAATCCCTTTATCCATGTGATTGTGATGATAATTCTGAAAAAGAGGTAGGTCCTGATTTTGAGGAAGATTATTTTGATGCAAATAAATCCTATTGGTACTCTACTAATAACTACAATTATGGCACACAATATTTTAGTTGGAGTGAAAGAGATGATCCATGTAAATTAGCTTATTATGGTAGTAATAAGAATACAGTAGTTCGTAATGTTTTTGCATCTGACTTAGGGATAATGGTAAAAGCAGGAAATAATGGAAAGCTAATGGCTATTATCACTGATTTAAAAACTACCGAACCACAATCAGGAGTTAAAATTGAACTTTATAATTTGCAAAACAGGCTTATAGCAAGCAAAACCACTTCTTCAGTTGGAATTGCCAAATTCAATTTAGAAAAACAACCCTATTTATTAATAGCAAGGAGAGGAAATGAAATTGGGTATCTAAAATTAGATGATGGTTCTTCCCTATCTATGAGTATGTTTGATATTGGTGGTTCAGTAACTCAAGATGGAATAAAAGGGTTTATCTATGGAGACAGAGGTGTTTGGCGACCTGGAGACTCACTTTTTCTTTCTTTCATTCTAGAGGATAAGAACAAACTTTTACCTCAAAATCATCCAGTAATTTTCACACTATACAATGCAAAAGGACAGGTAAACCAAAGAATAACTCGCACAAAAGGTGAAAATGGTTTTTATGTGTTTAAAACAAAAACAAGTGCTGAAGATGAAACAGGAAATTGGAAGGTAGAAATAAAGGTGGGTGATGCAGTTTTCACAAAACAACTTAAGATAGAAACCATAAAACCAAACCGACTAAAAGTAGCTTTAGATTTTGGAGGAGAAATATTAACCAACATTACAAACCAACCGATAAAATTAACTTCAAACTGGTTGCATGGCGCTCCTGCAAAAGGGCTAAAAACTGATGTTGAAATTAATCTTTCCGAATCAACTACTCGTTTTAAAGGTCTTGGAGAATATCATTTTGATGACTATATTAAAAGTTTCAAAACACAAGATATAAAGGTTGCTAAGCAAATATTGAATCAAGAAGGTAAAACAAGCTTTACACCAAAATTTAAAGTAGATGAAGATGCTCCAGGAATGCTAGAGGCATCTTTTAAAACTAGAGTATTTGAAAAAGGAGGTGATGCGAGTACAGATAGAATTTCAATGCCATTTTCACCTTACAGAAGTTATGTTGGCTATAGACTGCCAGAGGGAAATAGTTGGAGTGGAGCATTATATTCTGATGAAAAAAATCTAATCCCTATTGTTACGGTAGATGAATTTGGTGAATTCGTAGATAGAGATGACATAAAGATTGAAATCTTTAGAATCTCTTGGAATTGGTGGTGGGAAACCAATTCAAAATATGATATTGCAAGATATGTAACAGGATTAAATAGAGAGCTTATTCATACAGGAAAGATAAATACAAAAGAGGGAAAAGCAATCTATGAGTTAAATCTACAAAAGGAAATTTGGGGAAGATGCTATATCCGTATAACTGACCCTGAATCTAAACATTCTTCTGGGCAAGTTTTTTACATGTCTTACAGTGATTATTGGAGTACAACATCAGGAAAATCAGAAGGTGCCGAGATGTTATCATTTAATACTGATAAAACAAAATATACAGTTGGAGAAAATGTTAAAATAACATTACCTGAAGCAAAAGAAGGTAGAATTTTTATTAGTGTAGAATCAGGAAATGAAGTATTAAACACTTATTGGTTTAAGGCAAGTAAAACAAAAAATACATTTTCATTTAAAGCCACTTCAAACATGGCACCAAATGTATATTTAAACATTACATTTATTCAACCGCATAAGCATACAGAAAATGATTTACCTATCAGAATGTTTGGTGTAAAAGGAATTGCAGTAGAAGACCCTAATACGCACTTATCCCCTATCATTACTATGAAAGATGAGTTGCGACCTGAAGAGGAAGTTACAATTAAAATTTCGGAAGAAAAAGGCAAGAAAATGACCTACACAATTGCTGTGGTTGATGATGGCCTACTTGACCTAACTCATTTTAGTACACCAAAAGCTTGGCATACATTTTATGCAAGACAGTCTTTAGGGGTAAAAACTTGGGATATGTATAAGTATGTAACAGGGGCGTTTACGGGTAAAATGGCAGGGCTTTTACAGATTGGTGGGGATATTTATGCAAAAAGTACGGAAAAGAAGCAAGCCAACAGATTTAAGCCTGTTGTGAAGTTTTTAGGTCCGTTTACTTTAAATCCTGGAAGTACTGCTAAGCATACCTTTAAAATGCCAAATTATGTAGGTTCTGTCAGGACTATGGTAGTCGCAGGGAATAATATTGCTTATGGTTCAACTCAAAAAACAACACCAGTTAGAAAACCATTAATGGTATTGGCTACTTTACCAAGAGTATTAGGGCCTACTGAGGAGGTTGAAGTTCCTGTTGCTGTTTTTGCAATGAAAGAAAATATAAAAGAAGTTAAAGTCAGTATTCAAGCAAATGATAAATTTGACATTATTGGAAAGCAATCTCAACTTATAAAATTTGAAGATATAGGAGATAAAATAGTCAATTTTAAACTAAAAGTAAAAGACAAATTAGGAATAGGAACAGTAAAAATAATTTGTGAAAGTGGGAAAGAGAAAGCTACTTATGATGTAGAACTAGCAATTAGAATGCCAAACCCTATATTGACTAAAGTCGTTTCAAAAGCAATAGCTAGTGGAGATACTTGGGCTATAGATTATGAAGCATTTGGAATACACGGAACAAACAAGGCAATGTTAGAGTTTTCAACTGTTCCTCCAATAAACTTAGAAAAACGATTAAGTTATTTAATTCAATATCCTCATGGGTGTATTGAGCAGACTACCTCTTCTGTTTTCCCTCAATTATATTTAAATGATTTATTAGTATTATCGAATGAAAAACAAAGAAATATTCAAACTAATATTGAAAAAGCTTTAGTTCGTATTAAATCATTTCAAACAGCAAATGGAGGATTTACCTATTGGCCAAATTCTTATAGTTCAGAAGATGAATGGGGAACAAATTATGCAGGGCACTTTATGATTGAAGCAAAGAAAAAGGGATTTAAATTGCCAATAGGCTTACTAAGTAATTGGATATCTTTTCAAACTGAAAAAGCAAATACTTGGCAATTTCAAAATACAAGAACAAGTTATTATCAAAGATCAACTCAACTTAATCAGGCGTATCGTTTATACACGCTAGCATTAGCTAATAAACCTGCACTTAGTGCTATGAATAAATTGAGAAGTAATAGTAAATTAAGTGATAATGCAAAGTGGAGATTAGCTGCTGCCTACACCCTTATTGGAAGAAAAGATGTAGCAAATGATTTAGTTTTTGGAACTTCCAAAAATATTGAAGCATACAAGGAGTCGTCTTACACCTATGGCAGTAAAACAAGAGATGAAGCATTGATTTTAGAAACTCTAGCTTTAATGAAAGAGTATGAAGAAGGTAAAGAGCTATTAGATAACATTGCTAAAAAATTAGCTTCTAATGACTATCTAAATACTCAAGCTACTGCCTTTTCATTATTAGCAATTTCAAAATATATTGGAGGAAGTGGGAATGCTAAATCATTTACTGTTGATTTAAAAATAAATGGTAAACCTTCATCAATTAAATCTAATTCAACCTACAAACAAATTAACTTAGATGTAGAAACTAAACCAAATGGTAATTTAGAATTTAACAATACAAACGAATCTATGTTGTTTGTATCACTTCAAATGCAAGGAATACCAATGTATGATGGAATTTCTATCAATGAAGATAATAATATTAATATGTCTGTAAACTATTTCAATATGGAAAACTCTCCTTTAAATCCATCTGAAATTGTACAAGGGAGTGATTTTTATGTTGAAACAAGTATTAGCAATACGGGAATTAAAGGAAATTATGAAAACCTTGCACTTACACAAATATTTCCTTCTGGTTGGGAAATCAGGAATACAAGGATGGATTTACATAAAACTAGCAATAAGGAAAATATAACATATCAAGATATTAGAGATGACAGAGTACATACCTATTTTGATTTAGAAAAAGGAAAAACTATTAAAGTTAAAATCCAGTTAAATGCATCATATTTAGGGAAATTCTATTTACCAATTGCAAATTGTGAAGCAATGTATGATAATGCAATAAACGCCAAAGAAGGTGGTAGTTGGGTTGAAGTAGTTAAAGAAAGTGCTAAATAGATTTCTCAAACATATACTAAACTATAAGTGGCGATATTTATTTATATTCTTATTTATACTGCTTTGGAATTCATTAGAATTCCCATTATTTAAAGATCCTACTTCTACTGTAGTAATAACTGAAAAAGGAGAGCTTTTAGCTGCCAGAATTGCTGATGATGGTCAGTGGCGTTTTCCGAAATCTGATTCAATACCTGAAAAATTTAAAGTAGCAATCACTTACTTTGAGGATGAGTATTTCTACTATCATTTAGGGGTTAATCCTATTTCTTTTTTAAGAGCTATTAAACAAAATATAATAGCTGGTGAAATCGTAAGTGGGGCAAGTACTCTTACTATGCAAACAATTCGGCTTTCACGTAAAGGGCAATATCGAACCTATTTTGAAAAATTTATTGAAATTATTTTAGCTACAAGATTAGAACTTTCAAAAAGTAAAGGATCAATTTTAAATTTATATACTTCAAATGCTCCATTTGGTGGTAATGTTGTGGGTTTAGATGCAGCGGCTTGGCGATACTACAAACGCTCTCCTGATCAGCTATCATGGGGAGAAACAGCAACCCTTGCAGTATTACCCAATGCACCTTCTTTGATATATCCAGGAAAAAATCAAGTGTTATTATTAGAAAAGAGAAATAGGCTACTTCAGAAACTAATGGAAAGTGGTGAAATTGACTCTATTACTTGTGAGTTAGCACAGCTAGAGCCTTTGCCAAGCAGACCACATCCTTTACCAAGCATTACCCCTCACCTACTTAATCGATTAATAAAGAATGGCCATAAAGGAAAAATAAATAAAGTAAGTATTGACAAGGGCTTTCAAGATAATGTAAACAGAATAGTTTCAAATGCACATCAGCAGTTAAAGTATAATCAGATTCATAATATTTCAGTATTAGTGATTGATGTAAAAACTAAAAATGTTATTTCTTATGTTGGAAACTCGGATTGCACTCATTATAACTCGGGAAGTAAAGTTAATATGATACATGCGAAAAGAAGTACAGGAAGCACACTAAAGCCTTTATTGTATGCTTCAATTTTAGATGAAGGAAGTAGGCTTCCTCATAGTTTAGTGCCAGATGTTCCCACACAAATATTAAGTTTTGCACCTAAAAATTTCTACAGAACTTTCGATGGGGCTGTACCTGCTTCAAATGCTTTAGTTCGTTCATTAAATATCCCTGCTGTACTTGAATTAAGCAATTATGGACAACATAAATTTTATGACAAACTAAAACGACTAAATCTATATTCACTAAACAAAAATGCAGAACACTATGGCCTCTCTCTTATCCTTGGAGGTGCAGAAGCAAGTATGTGGGAATTAGGTAGCATATATGCAGGAATGGCATCAACACTCAATAATTTTGAAAAAAACAACTATAATTATGATGCCAATAGCTATGGACAACCTAATTACTTTAGCATAAAAAATAAAAAACAAAATTTACAAAGAGAAAGTCATTTTTCATTTGCAAGTATCTGGCAAACATTTGAAGTACTAAGTGAGCTAAACCGACCAGTAGGTGAAGGACAATGGGAGGAGTTTTCATCCTCATCAAAAATAGCATGGAAAACAGGAACAAGTTTTGGGCACAAAGATGCTTGGGCAATTGGAATAACTCCTGAATATGTTACTGTAGTTTGGGTAGGTAATGCTGATGGAGAAGGGCGACCTGGTTTAACAGGAACTAATATTGCAGCCCCAATTATGTTCTCAGTTTTTGATAAATTACCAAGAACAAGCTGGTTCGAAATACCCTATGAAGACATGGAGGAATTATTAGTTTGTGCAAGTAGTGGTGACTTAGCCTTAGAAAACTGCAACAATACTAATATTGAATTAGTTCCTCAAAATTGTAAAAGAGCTAAACAATGTACTTATCATAAATTAATACACTTAAACAAAGATTCCACTTATAAGGTAAATAGTAGTTGCTATCCTGTTAGTAAAATGAAACATACATCTTGGTTTAGCCTCCCTCCTATGATGTCCTATTATTATAAAAAGGTAAACCCTTTCTACATTCAAGAACCTGAAGAACACCCTGACTGCACAAAAGAACAGAAAAAAAGTCTGCAAATGATATATCCTAAAAATGGGAGCAAATTATTCTTACCAAGAAATTTAAATGGGACAAAAAATGAGGTAGTTTTTAAACTGGCTCATACTAAATCTGATGAGTTAGTTTATTGGCATTTGGATGGAAATTTTATGGGGACTACAAAAGGAATACATAGTAGAGTTATGTTTACAGAAGTTGGTATTCATAAACTAACTGTAATTGATACAGATGGAAATGAGGTTATAACAGAATTTGAAATAATAGATATTAATGGATAATAGAAAAGCTTCTAGGTAGTAGCACTAAAGCCAACTATATATTACAAGATTAAAAGTAGGGGGAATAGGTCCCTCGCTATATTATACATCAGAAAGACAAAGCAAATATAGAAAGAGTATCTACTTTTTTAAAGTTGATATACTAAATCTGGGATTAGCAACATATGCAATATCATAATCCTTAGTAGCAGGAACCTCTCTAACTGACTTTACTCCATTTATATATGATGTTTTTGTAACTGTACCTCCCCAATCAGAACTAGCGACTCCTATACTTTTACTTCTATCATATTTATAATTCTGATCCACTTCAAGTTTTGCCGACCAGCCAATTGAATTATCAAAACATTCTTTCATTGTTTTACCTTCAAAGAAATCATTAAGGAAAGAAAGGCAACCATTTCCAAAGTTATCTGCATAATAAGCAGAAGCTCCAATATTTAGGAATGGTCTGGAGTAATCTGAGACTCTTTCTAGGGCCTTTTTTATGCCTATATCGACATCATCACTAGCAGATGAGCCTGCACCTCCACAAACAGATTTAAAAATAACTATAGCATTAGCTTTAAGCTTTAGATCATTCATAATATCTTCACTTGAAATAGCTTCATCTAAATCTAAACCACCATACTTTCCATCTGGCCAGCTCATACCATGCCCACGATACATAAAAAAACTAGCATCTTTTGATGCGCTAACTATATCTTTCCAACTTGTTTTAGGATGATAAAAAGTCTTTACTATCACATTCTTACTTTTAAAGAACGAATGAATCTCTTCCATCTCTTTAATTGCTGAAACAGTACCATCTTGTAGATCTCCAACAATTATAACAGCTCTTAGTTGATCAGCTTGTGAATAGCTGATAATTGGCATAGATAATAGTATGCATAACAGATATCTCATAATTTATATTTTTAATATTCTTGGTTTTTTAATTTCAACTATTACAGGCCCTAAAGGACTATAATAAATATTACTTTTACTATTAAATGTATCATTTAACTGTGAATTATCAGGAAATGTTGTGATGATATCTCTAAGCGCATCAATCTTATCATATAGGTGCAAAACTAATACCTCCCCTTCTCTAACATTTATAAAGTAACTTCCTTCTATTGGTGCCACATTTATCACATTATTAGTATAATAGTTGAACTCAATTACTCTATCAGATTGTATCATTGTACAAATCGTGTCCTGGGCATATGCATTTAAACCAAAGGCAGTAAATAAACTGTATAATGTTAAATATCTCATAATTTATATTTTAAATATTGTAGGTCTTCCAACTGATATCTTTACAGCCCCTTGTGGAGAGTAGTATACCTCATTTTGGCTATCTAAAAACTGCTCTATTACTTCACCATCAAAATATTCAGTAATTACTTTTCTAAATCTTTTTTTGTGGTCACTTAAGTCTAAACATAAAACATTGCCATATGTAATTTCAATTTCAAAGAATTTAGTAGTTTGTTCTTCCCAATATAGAATTGTGTCCATTTGGTAATCAAATTCATACACTTCTTTTCCTGTAAAGTAAGTGCAACTTGTATCTTGTGAGTAAGCGTTAAAAAATAGAATAGAAAGGATTGAGCATAACATTAACTTTTTCATAATAAATAATTTTAAGATTAATAAAAAAGTAAATGTTTGGTATATGCGTAATTTTTAAGTTGTTATTTATTACGCAAGAAATAGATAGATTGTTTCAATCAAAATTTCTTAAAGCAATAAATGACATTATTTAAAAGGATACTTATTATTTATTTTTCAAATGAACATCTTCAATTAAAAAAAACGAACTAATGATGTGAAAATATAAAATAACTTACCAATTATACATACATAATAAACAATATTTAATTGCAGTAAATACATTAAAATTATTAATTCAGATTTAACTTTATAAATATTACTACATTTGTTAAGTTTAAAAATAATAATATGATGACTAAAACAATAAAATTAATATCTAATTCAGGCATACAATTTGAGAATATAAACATCAAAATACAAGAGGATTTTAATAAGAAGAATAAGATATCATATATTGAAGAATTTCACTTAGAAAAAGAGATATTTTGGTTTGAACAGGTCTTAAAAAATAGAAAAGATGATGTCTGGATTCGAAAAAGCGAATTACAGGTAAAAGGATTCCTTGATATAAATGAAGATTTTACAGAAGATTACTCTATTAATGAAATAGATGAATTAGATGAAGAAAAAATCCTACAAAACCCTAATATTATCAAGGTTATCAAATCAATATTAGGTAAGTGGATTCCGATTCCATTTTTTAAGAACAATAATATAAATCAGGATGTTTTTGGCCCAACAGATTGGGTTCGAGTTATGATTTATTTAAAGAAAGATGGAGAGTATGGAGCGTCTTTTGCCATAGACACTACTGTAACTGACAATGAAAATGACAATACAACTCCTTTTGCAAGTACTAATATTAATGATAATGTGTTTTCAATTAGTAAAAATACAGATGTAGTGCTTGCGTTTTTAGATGACAGAAAAGGTTGTGAATGGGTGCTTGAATACTTGCAAAATGAATTTAGTTTTGATACAACAGAATCATCTTTAGTTCATATTGCTGCTTATCAAGTATTAATAAAGCTATTATTATCTCAGGATGAACTATTTAATGTTCAGTTATTACCTCAAAAAAATAATTCTGTATCTGTTGATATGGTAATAGATGTTGGAAATAGCACGACTTGCGCACTTCTTTTTGAGGATTCTGGTGAAAATATTTTTAATTTCAATAAAGTAAAGAAGTTAGAAATTCAGGATCTGACAGAACCCCATTTATCTTATAATGAGTCATTTAGCTCTAATCTTGTATTTTCAAAAGTTAAATTTAATGATGGGATTTCTACAAATAACAAATTTAAATGGCCTAGTATTATCAGATTTGGAGAAGAAGCTAAAAGATTGATTAATAGCTCTAACATTGAGTTAAGTTTAGACAGAGATCCTGTGTCGTATTCTTCAAGTCCAAAGCGATATTTATGGGACCATGCCCTTTCTGAAAAGAACTGGGAATTTTTAAGTGAGGATATGAAAATCCCTCAACCTGTATATTTAGATGGTGTTACAAATTTCCTACAATTAGATGGGTCTATAGTTAAAGATAAAGATGATGTAATGGGTTCTTCTCCTAGATATTCTAGGAAATCACTAATGACATTTTTGTTCTTGGAAATATATATAAATGCTTTTAAACAAATTAATTCGATAAAATTTAGAACTGAGCATGGCAAAGTGGAGGACTCTAGGGTATTAAGAAATATCGTAATAACTTGCCCTACATCAATGGTAATGCAGGAGCAAGTAAATTTAAGACAAGCTTCTGAAGATGCTCTTGAAATATTAAATAGAAATGATTACAATATTTCTTCAACTAATATATTTCCGTCAATTAAAGAATTAAAAAGATCATTAGCTGATGTGGAAGAAAGAAAAGATTGGATTTATGATGAAGCTACTTGTGCACAATTGACATATATCTATGGTATGATATCAAAGAAGTATAGTAATAATCCAGCACAATTATTTAACGCTTTTGGGGAAAATAATAAAAAGGAGTTGGTAATTGCTTCTGTAGATATTGGTGGAGGAACAACAGATCTAATGATTGCATCCTATAATTACACTAATAAAGATGCTGTTGTTGACATAACTCCCATCCCTTTATTCTGGGAGACATTTGATTTGGCTGGTGATGATTTGTTAAAGGAGTTGATACAACAAATAATAATAGAAGGTAGTAATCAAAAAGGTAGTGGAATAATTGAATCACACTTAAAAGATCAGCTAAATGACGAAAGATATAGAGGCAAATTGAATAGTTTTTTTGGTGAAGACAGCAATAATATTGGCTACAAAGGAAAGGTAATGAGAAAAAATTTCTTAAATCAGATTTCGATACCAATTATGAGTATTTACTTAAAAAATGCTAATAAGGAAAATCAGACACTTACTTATTCTGACATCTTTATAGATAATGAACCATGTAAAGATCTATTAGATTATTTTGAGAATCATTTCGGATTTAATTTTAAGGATTTAGTTTGGGATATTAAATCTGAGATCATTTATAATATTTCAATTTCAGTATTTGACAAATTAATAAACCAGATGAGTAAGGTAATCAAGTCGTATAATGCAGATGTTTTAGTGCTATCTGGAAGAACGTTTCAGTTAAATTCTTTACAAACATTATTTGAGACTTATCAGCCAGTATTGCCAAACAGAATGATAAATATGAATAATTACTGGATTGGCAAATGGTTCCCATTTTCTGATGATAAAGGATTTGTAAAAGATCAGAAATCGGTACTTTCTGTAGGCTCGCTTATTGCATTGTTATCCGCTAAATACAACAAAATGGGTAATTTCAGAATTAATACTGAACACCTTAAAAAAGATTTGGTTTCAAATGCAAATTATGTTGGGAAGATTGAGCATAATATTATTGAGAACACATCTCTTTCAGAAAAAGATGAAGATTTTATGATGGCTGTTACAGAATTGCCATTTAGAGTTGGATTTAAGAAGCTGTTATCAAAAAATTATCCAGCAAGAAATTTATATACACTGGATTTTAATAAAGATGCAATGTTTGAGAAGTTAGGTGAGCAAAAGAAAGTAGATGATTTGATTTTTAAGATTAGAGAAGCTATGCCATTAAAAATTGAGATAAATAGAGATTTGGAAAATTGTAAAGAAAAACTAACTTTAGTAGAGGTTACAGATAATGAAGAAAATAGTTTGAATAAGAATTATTTTAAATTTCAGTTTAATACCTTGAAAGATGTAAAGGGGTATTGGTTAGATGAGGGTGAATTTATATTGAAGGTTTAAGGAGTTTAGTATAATGATATGTTAGATAAATATTTAAAAATATTTGGGTTAGATAATAATTTCTCTCTGGATGAGCTAGAGGGGAAATACAAGTCATTATTAAAAGAATTTGATACAAAAAATATTGAAGATGATTTAAAAATCATTTTTTTAGAAGAGCAAGTGAAGATTAGGGAAGCGTATCAGATACTATTAAAATTTAATCATACAAGAGAGAAAGTTAGTTCGATAAAATCGAAAGGAAAAACGTTGCATGTTAAAGCAGGAGCTGGAGGGGAGAAAAAGAAGAAGATGGCGATAATAATGACAATATGCGCTTTACTATTACTAGCTTTAGGTCTTAGTGGAGTTTTTTTTGAGAAAGAAATCCAAAAATTAGTCAATCCCCCTAAAGTAATTACAGAAATAAAAGAAAGTATTGATGTGGATAGTATAGTAGATGCAGTTCTTGAAGAAATAGGAATTGTGGAAGAAGCAGTAAAGCCCAAACCTCAAGTTAAGAAAAAGAAACCTAAAGTTAAGCCTAAAGTTAAAACTACTTGTAACATTAAACACCGAGATAATATCTACTGGGCCCGCAACATCCATCAATTGGAAGCATGGGCAGGTAAGATGGGCAAAGAACTACAGATGAGTAATTTGATGGGTAAAGCATCAGCTACCATAAGTTCATATAAAAATTGTTCATGCTCAAAATGTAAGATAGCACTACAAGATAGAAATTTAAAGAGAGTAGAGAACTTTATAGAAGAATCTAAATGAAATACTGATTAATAATATTTGAAATGAATAATATAAATATAGATACATTAGATAATCTTAGTAATAAGATTAAAGAATTAGAAGATAGCGTAAGTAACTCAGCATCTTGGGCTCAATCAAATACAGATCTGAGAATGGATAGAGATGAAATTCTACTACTCAAAGAAAGTAGAATGAAACTTAATAGAATTCATAATTCTTTTAAATCAAAACCAGTATTTGCACTTTTTGGAGCTAGTCAAGCAGGAAAATCTTATCTGATAAAGAACCTCCTTAGTGTTGATGGAGATCCACTTCATATTGTCTTAGGAAATACATCATATGAATTTCTTGAAAAAATAAATCCTGCAGGGTCGGGAGCAGAAAGTACTGGAGTGGTAACTCGTTTTACTATTGATAAGGTTTCGGAAGTTGAAGAGTTTCCTGTAAAAGCAAAACTAATTTCAATAAGTGATTTGGTAATAATACTAACAGATTGCTTCTTAAATGATGTGGATTTAAATGAACTTATAGAATTTGATGATTTTGAACAAAATATTGCATCACTAGAAAAAGAATTTCAAGATTCTGATTTTTCTCAAGATAAACTAAATGAAGATAACATCTTTGAAATAAGAGATTACTTTAAAACTAATTTTAAAAAAGAAAATTTAACTAGAGTATTAGATGGCTCTAATTATTGGAACAGAATAGGTGAATTAATTTCTAAGATTCCACCTAACAGATGGGGAGATGTTTTTAGTTTCTATTGGGATAATAATTCTGAGATAAATAAGTTGTTTAATCTGTTAAACTCCGACCTAGAAAAACTTGGCTATAGCAAATCTATATTTCTGAATGAATCATCTATTTTGAGAGGTGGTGGAGAAATTTTAGATGTAACAAGAGTTAAAGAGATTTTTGAAAAAGTAAACTCAGAACAAACCGTATATTTTGAAAATAAGGAAGTAAGTATTAACACGAACAGATTAAGTGCTGTAATATCTGAAGTTACTTTAAGTGTTTCTGAAGATTTGCAAACTAAAAAAGAATTTATCCAAAATACAGACCTGCTTGATTTTCCTGGAGCAAGGAGCAGATTAGTATTAAATAAAATTACAGAAGAAGAAACTCCATTAATGTTCTTAAGAGGTAAAATCTCTTATCTCTTTAAAAGATATTCTACTAATTTAGAAATTAATAATCTGTTGTTTTGTATTAATGACCAGCAAATTGAGGTCAATGAATTACCATCCTTATTAAACGAATGGATTTCCACTAATATTGGAGATAATATTGAACATAGAAGTGCCGCAATATCCAACCTAAATACTAATCCATTATTTGTAATATTTACATTCTTTAATAATCAGCTTAAATATGATTCAACTAACGATAATAATGATTTAAATTATAAATGGGATAATAGGTTCATAAATTTCTTTAAAGAAGGAATTATCTCTACCAATTATGATTGGGATACGCAATGGTCAAACAGCAATAAACTATTTAATAATTTCTTTATGCTAAGAGATTATAAATATTCATCTGATATATTTGGAGGTTTTGATGAAGAAGGTACCGAGAATTCAATTAATGAAAATAGAGTTGATTATATGAAAAATTTGAAGGATTCATTTATTAACTACCCTTTTGTGAAGGATCATTTTGACAATCCTACTGAGAGTTGGGATAACTCTGCTACAACTAATTCTGATGGAAGTGAGTTAATTATTACTAATTTATTACCATCAGCAAATAATTTAGTGAAAGTTAATAATTCTGTGAAAAGATGTAATCTAATAAAGAATCAGGTGCTAGAGTGCTTAAATAAATATTATATTTCAGAAAATAAAGAAGAGGAAAGAAACAAAATAATTAAAAATAATCTTAATACATCTCTATCGTTATCAAGATATATTGCTAACCAACCACATAAATTTTCTCTTTTTATTAAATCATTACAATTATCTGAATCCGAAATATATAATGTTTTTCATGAAAATGTAAATCATGTAACAATTGAATCTGATTTCTCATCTAAAGAATTACTTTCTAATAATTACCCATACCTATCAGACAACAACTCATTAGATGAAAATATCGAAATCATCAGAAAACAAGAAGGTTTAAATTCTAAAGAAGATGTAATAGAAATTCTCGAAAATAACGGCATTGATTTATCACAATTTAAAAAAGAAGAATCTGTAAATGAACTTAGAAATATTCTGGATAAGATAATTAAATTATGGGAGGAAAAAGTAAAACTAAATCCAATCAAAATGGATATTGATTTGCTGAATAAGATATCATCAGACATATTGACAACAATGAATATTCAAGGAGTATTAGAAAAAATACAAGATGTATTAAGTCCTAAATTTAATAGAGTTAGAATTGAAAGAGAAGACGAGATTTATTTTGCTAGCGTAACAACTAATATAATAAATGAATTTGTATCTGATTTTGGGATAAATAATTTTGATAAATTGGTTGTAGAAAAATTACAAAACATCTTATCAGAAAAAGATAAAGAATCATATTCAAAATTAATATCTATTAATCAATTACCAACACATGATGACTTAAATAATATTTTTAATAGTAATTTATTAGAAGTGAATAAAAACTATGAAAATTACTTATCTAATTTTGGAGATTGGAAATTAAGTATGAAAATAGCTCTGTTAAATAATTGTGGTTATGTTGATAACGAGCAAAATAATAAAGAAATAAAAGAATTAATTCTTTCAATTGAAAATGTAAATGTATCTGTCAATTAATGACAAAGTTTTATAAAATATCCACTACAGATTTTCAACCTATTTCTTTTAGAAATGTTTATTTATATGGAGAATATAATAAAATAAAGAATTTTTTGGCTTCAAATAATCAACAAGAATTACTAAAAGTTCTAGCAATACCATCATATAAAAACAATAATATTGAATGGAGTGCTAATGCTAATAATGAAGTAAAAAAACTAGATCAATATACTCAAAATCAACAAAATAAAATATTATCTCAATACAATGAATTTCTAAATTCATATAATAGTTTCGTAAATAAGCTTAAACTCTCAAAGAATCAGGATAATAAAAACTGGGGAGAATTATTATTTAGTTTAATTGAAGGAACTGCCAATGAACTGTTTTTTGATGGAGAAGATATATTCATTACTTGGGGATGGAGATTGTTAGATGAGAATAGCAAGAAACTAATTCCTGTATATAGCCCTCAACCGTCTATTGTAGGAGATGTAACTCCAATAATTGAAGAAGAAGAAAAAGATGAGCCAGAGACAATACCAGTTATTGATGAATATGAAGAGATTCCTTTAGAAGAAGAAGAAGAAGAAGAAGAAGAAGAAGAAAGAAAATTATCATGGTTAGATAAGTTATATTTATTCTTAAAAAGATTGTGGTGGTTGGTTCCATTACTATCATTATTAATTCTGATTTTATTATTATTCGGTTGTGATTGTAATGAAGCAGTATTAAAAGGATGTATAGATAAAGAATATAAAGAATATAACCCTAATGCAAATGTAGATGATGGGAGTTGTAGAACTATATTGATTCCTTGTAATACAGATACTAAAAGTGGATCTGATGGCATAACAACAACAACTCATTCATTAGGGCAACAGAGTGGCACTGTTACCATCTCTTATGACATGAAACACATTACAGATAAATTAGAGGTGTTTTATGAAAACAAAAGAGTGTGTAGTACTTTTGATGTTACAGGTAATCAAAATGGTTTTGTAGGAGGTGCCAATAAAGCTGGAGATATTGGGAAAATAAGTTTTGATTATCAAGCAACTGGAGATAGTTTTTGCAAAATAATTGTTACTGGAGGGGTAGATAGCGAATATTCTACAGAATGGACATATACTTTAGGGTGTCCAAAATAAGATAATAGTATGAAGAAAAATAATTTTATAGATAAATTTAAAAAGGTCATTTGGGTACTAACACCGTTTATTTTAATTACAATAATATTTATGTTATTACTTAGATGCTGTAGCACGCAAAATATTTATAGTCTTGAAAAGAATAAAAACATAATTGATGTAGGAGTAGTGCGTACTAAAAAATTCAATGAACCATTAAACACCACCTTCCCTACTTCCTTTAGAAAAATAAGTAACTCAAATATGTTTAAGTGTTCGAGAATCTTTAAAAATTATCTGTAATGAATAAGTTTACTACTATTTCAACAAAAGATTACACTCCACTTTCATATAAAGAAGAATACTTTCACAATAAATATGAATTAATACAATCCTTTATCTCTGAAAAAATTGGTGAGGATTTTAGTGATATTTTGGCTATGCCAGTCATTAAAGAAAGAGATGTAGAGTGGTATACAAAATCAGAGAGGAAATTTAAAAGAGTTTCTGAGTATCCTAAATCAGAACAAGATAAAATACTTAGTATTTATTGGAATAAAATCAATAAGATAAATGAATTAAGCGCATCTTTTACTTCTTCTGATTCTTTTGACAAGAAAAGATGGGCTAAATTAGTTAATGAAGTATTTAATAGTAATAATAATATAGTATTCTCAGATGGAGAAAACATAGTCTTATTGTGGGGTTGGAAATTCAATGCTTTAGAAGAAAACTATGTACCACCCCCTCCAATAATTAGTACAGTAGATGAGTCTGAAAATCATGTAATTTCAGAACCTATTGACAATCCAATTCCTGTTATTCCCCCAGATATAATAGATGAACCTCCTAAACCTTTTGTAACGAAAATCCCTTGGTATATCTTGTTTTGGGAATGGATTAAGAAAATATTTGGGAGATTTTGGTGGATACTTTTATTGTTGCTAATATTATGGTTTTTATTAAATTTAGACGGCTGTTCCTGTAATGATATTGAACATTCTCCGCCACTAGATACAAAAGAAATCACATATGATAATAGTCCAAAAAATCAACCCAATAATTGGGATCCTGATAATAACAATACCGGTCTTGAAGATGATGAATTTAAACAAATAGTAGAAAATAACCTTTCTCCAGAATTATACGAAAATTTATTAATTGATCAAGATGGAAATCAGAGGGTATTACCTAATAAACCAAGAGTAAATATTCCTATTAATATGAATGATTTGATAGAAGATGAAAATACTCATCAGATGATTGTTCCTGATAGAATTAATGTGGTTCTGAAAGATAAAAATGATAATATTGAAGATTTTGCTAAAGATTTTCAATCAGAGTTTCCTTCTTCTGATTATCAGATTATTTACAAAGATGATATAACTAGAAGAATACAAATTAAAGTTCCGGAGGAAGAAAGAGTAGAGATTAAAGATAAGATAAGAGAAAAGTTAACTAATTATAATTTGCTGATTTGGGATGAAACTATTTTTCAAAGTTCATCTTTTAATGATCCTGGACTTAAAGATAATAATATAAATTATTATTTTAAGAACATTCAGATGTTTGATGCATGGAAGAAAACCACTGGGGGAAAAGAAATTATTATTGCGGTTATTGATGATGGTTTTGATCTGAAACATGAAGAGTTAGATCAAAATATTGTAAAACCATGGAATGTGGTAAATCAGAATGACAAGGTATATGCTAATAGCAATTTAAATCATGGCACACATGTTGCAGGTTTAGCTATTTCTAAAAGGGATAATAATTTTGGTGCATGTGGAATTGCTCCAGATTGTAGTTTTATGCCAATTCAAATAGGCAGTGGTCAAGAAGGAAGATTTTCTAGCTCTGCAATCATTGATGGCATTTTATACGCTATAAATAACGGAGCAGACGTAATTAATTTATCTATACATTCAATGTACCCAGAAATTGCTAAAACTATAACTCTGAATGAATTGAATACTATCATAAACAATAATAGCAGGGATGATGAATATTTCTGGAATGAGGTATTTGAAATGGCAGATGAAGAAAATGT
>Ga0233427_10002034_pt1 | contig 20001 bp, 27 predicted proteins | sample SI_118_April2016_5_FD_179885 | JGI IMG/M metagenome (GOLD analysis project Ga0233427, IMG submission 179885) | Seawater microbial communities from Saanich Inlet, British Columbia, Canada - SI_118_April2016_100_MG | ecosystem: Environmental > Aquatic > Marine > Inlet | place: Canada: British...
ATTCCCTCAATCTTATTCTTTAGATTTTTCATTCTAGCTTCCCTTGTATTCAAATTGAATTTGATCTTCATCTTCTACAACTAGCACATTACCTTCTTTTATCATATCAAGAATAACAATAAAGCTGACTATAACACTTTCTCGTCCATCTTTAATATTAAATATCTCGTTAAATTTTAAAATTTTTCTATCTTTAAAATTATTAATTATACTTATTCTTCTTTGATCTTGATCAATTGAATCTTCTTCAATTTCTATATCCGGGATTTCTTTATAGTTTTCAAGCTGTAATACTTTTTTTACAGAAGTCACAAGTTTCCATATATCAGTCTTCTGAACTTCCCACAAAGTATTAGATCTAAGACTTAAATCAGTAGGTCTTTTAAATGTATCTCTACCAAGTAATACTCTTTCTCTTAAGTTCTCAGAGAAAGCCCTATATTTCTTGTATTCTTTTAACATTTCTACTAAATCTATTTCTGGTTCATCAATCATCGATTCATCTTCATTATCAGGTAAAAGTGACCTAGATTTTAATCGGGCAAGTTCTGCCGCAATTACTAGATAATCACCAATGTCGTCAAAATTGAACTCTTTTAAGAGCTCAACGTATTCTAAATATTGTTCTGTTATCTGAGTTAATGAAAGTTCATATATATCTAGATTATTTTCTTTTATAAGATTTAATAATAAGTCCAATGGACCTTCAAAGATATCTAGCTTTACTTTTTCGAAATTTGAATTACTACTATTTAAATCTTTCAAGTGTTACCTACTTTTTTCATAAGCTTATTTTAAACCTAATATCTTTAAAATTATAGATAGTGGAGTAAAAATTATTTGTGGATAAATATTGAAAAGTAAAATAATAATCAAGAAACCATAGTTTCCATATTTTCCAACAACTTTCGTATATTGATAGGCAGATTTCTCTGATAAGAAACTATAAATAATATTGGACCCATCTAAGGGTGGAATCGGAAATAAGTTAAATAATGCTAACAATATATTGATTGTAGCCATATAGGTAAAGAAAGCGCTGTAAACAGATTGACTATCGGTCATATAGAAGGCTATTGTGGAAATTGTAGCTATTATAATATTCGAGAGAGGCCCTGCTAGGGCAACTATATATAGACTTCTTCTTTTGTTTAAAAGATTTTCTATATTGACTGGTACTGGCTTTGCCCAACCAAGTCCTATGATAAAAAGCATCATTATTCCGATTAAATCCAGATGTTTTAAAGGATTTAAAGTTAACCTACCTTGATCTTTGGCAGTTGTATCACCTAGCACCAAGGCTGCACAAGCGTGGCTATACTCATGTACAGTGAGAGAAAAGATAAGTGTAAAGCCTAATAATATTAAATTCATAAAACAATTATGTACTACTTTTTAGATAAGGGCCCATATTTTTCTAATATTGAGGCCTTCTCTCTTTCTTTCGCAACGTACCTACTAGTCGTTGAGACTGACGAATGACCTAAGTGGTCTCTAACTTTAATGATATCAACGCCAGACCTATGTAAATGTGTCCCAATTGCGTGCCTAAACATGTGAGGACTAATTTGTTTATATTTTATTTTACCTGACTTTCTATTAGATAGGTTTTTATTATTTAAGCTGACCCTAGAAATTTTATTTACGATTTGATTAACTTGTTGCCGAACTAAATGGTTGGCTTTTGTCGTAGTAGAAGATTTATAGTTGCTTATAAAAAGGAAATCCGAGTCCCCGTTCTTCTTAATTAATACTTTCCTTTCTATCTCTATATAGTTAAGTAGGTTTTGAAGCATAACTGTTGGAATTGGTTGATCTCTAAACTTGTTTCCCTTCCCTTGAATCACGATATATGGATTTGAATTTTTTAGTTTTAGGTCAACCATTTTGACCTTAATTAATTCTGAGACCCTTAGGCCTAGGTAGTATAATGCTTCAATAATTAATCTATCTCTTTTTGGAGCCTTTGAGAAACTCTCACCTTTGATAAAGTCTAATATTATTTGAATTTCTTTCCTGGTAAGACTTTGAGAAACAACTTCGCTCTTACTGGATCTTTTCGGAATAGGGGAGAATGCTATCTTTTCTTTGAAAATTAAATATTTATAAAAACTAGATAATGTAGAAATTACTCTATTCTTTGAGCTTTCTGATCTCCGGCCGGCAAATCTCTTTGTGATGTTACCGTCCTTATCTTTCCAGATTCTTTCGTAAGTATCTAGAAACTCGCTTGTGAAGAAGTCTTCTACGTTCTTTGGTGTAACTTTTGAAAATTCTTTTATTTTCTTTAGCCTTAGAAAATTAGTGAAAAGAACTAAATCAGATAAATACGAATCCCTTGTGTTGTTACTGTGGTCATCTTTATAGTTTAAGAACTCATCAATAATCTTTTCCATAAACTGTTTATGTACCACTCTCCCATGAGTTAAGATAGTCATCTTGTTGTTTTGTTAGTTTATCAATTTTAACATTCATAGATTTCAGTTTTATCTCAGCTACTTTATTGTCAATATTGATTGGTACATCATAAACTTTATTCTGTAACTTCTTATAGTTTTTAACCATATATTCCGCACAAAGTGCTTGGTTTGCAAAGCTCATATCCATAACACTCGATGGATGACCTTCCGCTGCTGATAAATTTACAAGTCTACCATCTGATAGTAGGCATACTTTCTTTTTGCCCACTGTGAATTCTTCAATATCACTTCTTATTTTTTTTGTTTTAGTAGCCATTCTTCTTAAAGCTTCAATGTTGATTTCGACATTGAAATGACCTGCATTGGAAATAATTGCACCGTCTTTCATTATTTTAAAATGATGTTTGTCTATTACATTTATATTTCCAGTTACTGAACAAATAAAATCAGCCTTTTTAAATGCTTCTGTTCCTGTCATAACTTGAAAACCATCCATTTTTGCTTCTAATCCTCTGGTTGCATCAATTTCAGTGACAATAACACTAGCCCCTAATCCTGCTGCTCTCATTGCAAGTCCTTTACCGCACCAACCATATCCACAAACAACAAAGGTTTTACCAGAAAGTAGTCTATTTGTAGCCCTCATTATACTATCCAAAACGCTTTGACCAGTTCCATATCTATTATCAAATAAGTGTTTCGTAAATGCATTATTAACAGCAATTATTGGGTAATTTAAAATGTTGTTCTTCGACATACTTTCAAGCCTGATAACACCAGTAGTGGTTTCTTCAGTTCCACCAATTATATCTTTCATATATTGCTTATGTGATTTATGAAGAATGCTTACAAGATCGCAACCATCGTCCATAGTAATGTTTGGTTTAATTTTCAATGAGTCAACTAAATGTTTATAGTAACCCTTGTTGCTTATTCCCTTTATTGCAAAAGTTGAAATTCCATAATCCTTAGTCAAATGTGCTGCAACATCATCTTGCGTACTCAAGGGGTTTGATGCACAACATGATACGTTTGCTCCTCCATTTTTTAGTGTAATTAAAAGATTTGCGGTCTCTGTTGTAACATGAAGACATGCTGCAATATTTATATTTTTGAAGGGCTTAGTTTTAATTAAGGTTTTATTAATTTCCTGAAGAACAGGCATATCTTTATAAGCCCACTCAACTCTATCTCTTCCCATCTTGTTTAACTTTGTATCTTTTACGTCATATTCCATTTGTATCTCCTATAATGATTTAATTTCGTCTCTCTTGTCTATGTTTTCCCAATTGAAACCTTCATTATCTCTTCCAAAATGTCCATAAGATGCAGTTCTTTGATATATTGGATTTAACAAATCTAAACTTTCAATAATCCCTTTTGGAGTACAGTCAAAGATTTTAAAGACTTCTTTGGCTAACTTATTAAGTATTTTCTCATCTACTTCTAGTGTGCTCGTAAGATTGAACGATACTGGTTCCGGTTTTCCTATTGCATATGCTAATTGAATTTCGCAATCAGGCAGCAAACCAGATGCTACAATATTTTTCGCTATATACCTAGCCATATAGCAGGCGCTTCTATCAACTTTAGATGGATCTTTTCCTGAAAATGCACCTCCACCATGTTTTGCCCAACCACCATAAGTATCAACTATTATTTTTCTACCTGTCAGGCCTGTATCTCCTTGTGGCCCACCTACTACAAATCTACCAGTGGGGTTAATCAAGAATTTTGTATCTTTTGATATTAAGTGATCGGGTATTTCTTTCTTGATAATTTCTTCAATAATACTTTCCTTAAGAACTGAATCCGTTACATCTTGACTGTGCTGAGTTGAGATAAGAACAGTGTCTACATAAGATGGCTTGTTGTTTTTATATTTAATGGAGACTTGTGACTTTCCATCTGGCCTCAAAAAGTCTAAACCCCCTGTCTTCCTTTTTTTTGCAAGTTGTCTAGTGAGTTTGTGAGCTAACAAAATAGGGTAAGGCATAAAGTTGTCGTTTTCTTTGGTTGCATAACCAAACATGAGACCTTGGTCACCAGCCCCAATAATATTTGAATCTTTTTGATCAACACCTATTGAAATATCAGGAGATTGTTCTTCAATATACAGGTCTATTTTGCAATTGTTTGCGTCGAATCCTTTTGATTTATCATCATATCCAATAGAGAGAAGAGTATCTTTTACAATTTTATTAAAATCAGGGGATATTTTTGATTTAATCTCAGCTGACAATATAACTCTGTTCCTAGTTATAAGTGTTTCACATGCAACTCTACAATTTGGGTCTTCTTTTATTATCGAGTCTAATACAGCATCTGATATCTGATCTGCAACTTTATCTGGATGACCCTCGGTTACAGATTCGGAACTAAAGATAAAATCTTGATTGAACATTGCCATTTATAATACTATAAAAATATATAAAAAAAAGTATCTAACAATCTTTTTAATCGGCATGTTATAATTACAAAAAATGAAAAACTTTATAGCAGCCTCTTTGATTGCAGCAAACTTTTGGAATCTAGAAAAAGAATTTAAAAGATTAAAAGAATCTAGAGTAGGGTGGATTCACTATGATATTATGGATGGACACTATGTTCCTAATATTACTATTGGCTCATGCGAGCTAGATTCCTTAGTTAAAAAAAGCTCTATTCCAATAGATATTCACTTCATGGTATCAAATCCTGACGAAATAGTACCTCTTTTTGTTAAAAAATATAAGAATTTAAATGTAGTGAATATTACCGTACACCTTGAAGTCTGTAGTAATATTCCGAAGCTATCTCGTTTAATTAAGAGGGCTGGTATAGGCTTCGGGTTAGCTGTTCATCCTTCGACACCTATTAAGAATATTTATAAGTTTATAAGATATATAGATTTGGCATTAATAATGACGGTTAAGCCTGGATTTGCTGGACAAAAAATTATAACTTCATGTATTAAGAAAATTAAAGCTCTCAGCACTTATTTAAAACATAATAATTTAGAAATACCAATCCAAGTTGATGGGGGAATTAAATCTGACAATGTGTCAAGGCTGACAAGTGCGGGGGCTAATATTATTGTTTCTGGTACCGGAATATTTAAGACTAATGATTATAAAGAAACGGTGAAAGAGATGATCAACTCGTTTCCAGGAAAGTAATTATGAAAACTAATAATAAAATTGAATATAATGATTACAAATTATTGAAGAACCTAGAGTTTTACAGCGTCTCTGATTTCTCTAGAGTAAGAAGCAGGGAGGGCTTCAGTTGCGAGGAATGTGGTGGAAATGGTGTTGTATACAGTGAAGGTGGTGTTTCTTTCTGCTCAAGAAAGAAGAAAATTGATGTTTATAATTTCTCACGTATTCCAGCAAGATATTCTAAGTGTAAAAATCTAAAGCTAGATAACGGCGGATGGGAAATAAGGGATAGGTCAATTCAAAATGCTTTGGAATATAGTATTAAGTACTTAGAAAATTTTCCAAAGTTTTTACCTCCCTTTTTTGTTGGACTACCTGGTCTTGGTAAGACTCATTTGTCGGTTTCTATAATAACAGAACTAATTTTTGCATATAATCAAAAATGTATCTTTAAGCAATTTAGAGACTTACTGTCTGATATTAAAGATATCTACGTTAAAGGACTCTCAGAGAAGGAGTATGTGGAGACTCTTTGCAGCTATGATGTAATGATTATTGATGATTTAGGCGCAACCCGAATGAGCGAGTGGGAGATTAGTGTCCTGGACAACATTATAGCAAAGAGATATAACTCGAAAAAACATACAATTTTTAATTCAAATTTAGCCTTTCTTAATGGTAAGAATTTTAAGGCAACTGATTCTAATCAGATTTTGGATTACAAAATTGGAAAGAGAAATATCTCAAGAATCTATGAGATGTCAAAGATTCTTGAGTTAAATGGCGAAGATTACAGAATGCTTTCTTCTAAATCTTAAAATGTAATAATTGTAAATCCATTATCGACCAGATTTTTAAAGCTAGGATGACCATCATATTGATCGATTAGACAAATGTTATTGTTGGATGCATCTTCAGTTACTTTAAAAGCACCAGCACAATAACCACAAACACCAGTAACTTTATCTTTTACAGATTCAAACAAAGAAGAGTACTTGCTTCCTTCTTCATTAAACTTTCCTATCCATTTTGTTCCTGCGCCGTCAAAGATTATCTGAACTTCGTCACCAGCCTCTTTAAATTCTTTGGCTGTCATTAAACCATTTACAGCTCTTCCAATGTCTCCAGGACCTGCAGTGTCAGCAAGAATCACAATTGCTACTTTTGACATATTTCACCTCTATAGTAAATTAATTTATTTTAATTCTAACATATCTTCTTTTTATAAGAGAGCCTATTAAATAAATAGAACCCGTTACTATGTAATCTTCTTCATTAGAAAGCAATGAAGCTATTTCATTGTTCGATACGTAAGAAATTTTCTTATTTTTTAATTCTTCTGCTACTGTAATCGGATTAAAACTTCTAGGGTTTGGAACTTCTGTTAGATATATTCTTTTCGCAATTCTACTTAGTAGTTTAATGCACTCAATAGGCTTTTTTTCTTTTAACATACCGATGATTATGTTTATTCTTTTATTTGGATATTTTATTCTAAAATTAGATATTAAACTTTTGACAGAGTGCAGGTTGTGAGATACATCGACAATCAAGATAGGTTTTTTTGAGATTATTTGGAATCTCCCTGGATTGAATGCATTCCTTAGAGATTCTTTTAGTTGTTTTTTTGTAATCTTTAGCCCGTACTCTGTATTTATAATTTCAGTAGTCTTAATTGAAACTCCTAAATTCTGAACCTGATGTGAGGCATCTAGTTGTGATTTAAATTTTAGGTTAAATTTTGGAGATTCGTATATATAATATTCATTTTCCTTAAAAGTGTTGAAATCACTATTCAGCTTAAATATTTCAGTACCATTCTTTAAGCAATATTTTTTTATAGTTTGCATTAAGCTAGATTTCACTGAAGTTATTAATTTACTATTATTATTTATAATCCCGATTTTTTCATAAGCTATTTCTCTAAGGCTGTTCCCTAAATATTCCATATGATCCATCTCTATATTTGTAATTATTCCTATTTTTGATTTAATCACATTTGTTGCATCAAATCTTCCCCCTAAGCCAACTTCAAATATATTTAAATCATTTTTTTTCTGTGCAAAATATAGGATAGTTGTCGCAGTTAAAAGTTCAAAAAAACTTAGTTTACAATTAATTCTCAATCCAGCTTTAATAACTTTATTTAAGTATGAGTCCAAGATCCGTGAACCTATCTTTTTATCCCTAATTCTAATTCTTTCATTTAAAGAGACAAGATGTGGTGATGTATAGAGACCTACTTTATATCCTGAATCAACATATATCCTATTTAATATGTTAGCAACAGTACCTTTGCCATTTGTACCTGAGATAATAATAGTTTTTCCAAGTTTGAATTGTGGTTCACCAAGTAAATGTAAAACTTTCAGTAGATTACCAAGGCCAGGCTTCTTGCTATTCTTAAGTGATTCTAGGCGATTTATATTCTTATAACTTATCCTGGTGGCCAACTTAGCTTCCTACCTGCTAAAAAATGAAGATGAATGTGAAAAACTGATTGTCCTGCCTCCTCACCGTTATTCATTACAAGCCTGTAACCATTAGTTACATTTAAGTTCTTTGCTATTTCTTTAGCTGCGAGAAAAAGATTTCCAACTATCTTTGCATCTTCAAGAGTTATATTTTGAGGCATATCTATTAGTTTCTTTGGAATTATTAATATATGTATCGGCGCTTGAGGGCTAGTATCTTTGAAGGCAAGAGTATAGTCGTCCTCGTACACGATATCAGCAGGAATCTCTCTTCTTATAATTTTACCAAAGATTGTATCGTTCATGTTTCCTCAACAACAGCAAATGCGACGGCATAATCATTTGAATGCGATATTGAAATATGTATTGAGTCTTCTAGATTTAGCTTTTTAATACTTGCCACTGGTTTACCTTTTTTATCTTTCAATATCTTAATGTCTTTAAAAGAAATATGACTTCCAATTCCAGTACCAAATGCTTTAGATATAGCTTCCTTGGCTGCGAACTTTCCAGCTAAACTTTGAATAAACTTCTTATTTGAGGAGAAACTTGGCACTTCATCGTTATTAAACAATTTTTCAACAAGCTTGTTTCCCCATGTTAGATGAAGCCTCTCAAATCTTCTTATATCTAGGATATCTGTTCCTATACCTTTAATCATCAACATTAATTATATCCTGTATTCTTTTGATTGAGCCATAGAGACCATAAAAAATTGAGTTTGAAATTATACTATGGCCAATATTGTATTCTTTTATATCCTTAATTTTAACAAGTTTTGAAAGGTTGTTTTCGTTTAAACCGTGCCCCGCTGCAGTATAAAGATTCATAGATGTTGAATAAGCGGCAGCTTTTTTAATTCTCTTTAGTTCTTTTGTTGCATAATAGGAGGTACTCTCAGAATACCTTCCAGTGTTAATCTCTACGCCATAAGCTTTTAATTTTAAGGCAATGTCTATCTGAAGTTTAATTGGATCTATAAAAAACATTATTCTAATATCTTTAGAAATTTTTTTAACCAGCTTCTCCAAGTTATCGAAGTTAGTTTTAAGGTTTAAACCTCCTTCTGTTGTAAGCTCCATTCGTTTTTCTGGAACCAGTGTTATGACATCGGGTTTTATTTTATTAGCTATATTAATCATGTCGATTGTTGGAGCCATTTCTAGATTAAAATGGAATTTATATTTTTTTTTAAATCTTCTAAGATCATTTAATTGTATGTGTCTCCTATCTTCTCTAAGGTGCATAACTATACCATTGGCTTTAGCCTTCTTTATTATCTCAATAGTGTCAATAGGGTCAGGGTAGGTACCCTGTCTTGCTTGTCTCAGTGTCGCAACATGGTCTATATTGATATTTAGTTTTCTTTTCAATTTAACACCTTGATTATTTCCTCAAACTTCTTAATTTCATTTTCTGTCTCTTTTTTCTTCAATCCTTGAATAAGTATTCTAATTTTATTCTCAGTCCCAGAATATCTTATATTCAAATACCCATTTGTGCCAAAATTTTCATTAAATGCTCTTATGAAAGAATTAAGCTTTGAAAAATCTTTGAACGGTTTTTTATTTTTAACAACATAGCTTTTTAAAACATTAGGATTTAGTTTCATTTTATCAATAAACTCAAAATCCTTATCTTTGTTTCTTAAGAGGTGAAGTACGTAGATTAATGTAAGGTTTGCATCAGAAGTATTAATAAAATCTCTAATTATATAGTGGCCTGAATTTTCACCTCCAAAACCTGAATCAACTTCCTTCATCATTTGATAAACATTTTTATCACCTACATCTGTTCTTAGCACTTTTATTCTTTTGGAGGACAATCTTCTTTCAATAATACTATTAGTCATAATTGTAGTAGTTAATTTTGATTCTTTCTTTAATGTGCTTTCTGCTATAAATGCAATAATTTTATCACCTTCAATTAATTTTCCACGTTTATTTACAAAAACAATTCTATCGGCGTCTCCATCAATTGAAACACCAAAATCTAAGTTATATTTTCGTACATAGTTTCCAATTTTTTCTAGATGCTCAACTCCACATTTTTTATTGATATTTGAGCCATCAGGTCTTGCAGAGATTATTGAGAAATTTTGTTTAAGTCTTTTTAATATTTCTCTAGTTGCTAAATAAGATGCTCCATTGCTTACATCTACACAATAAGCTAGTTTAGACACTTTTAAGTCTGATATCTTAGATACGATTTCATTGACGTACTCTGATAAAGAATCTTTATAATTGATATTTCTTGTTTTTACCCTCTTAATGTTAATTCTTCCTCTAAAGATCTTCTCTATCTTCTTCTCATCTTTTATAGAAATTTTCTCTCCATTTGTGTTGATGAATTTAATGCCATTATATTCAGAGCTATTATGAGAAGCTGTAATCATAATTCCTGCAGAATAGGGGTATTTGTTAGTGAATAGAGATAAAGATGAAGTAGGCAATATTCCAAGTTTAATTGAATTTAAACCAGATTTGTTGATACCTGTAATTAAACATTTTTCTATAAAATCTGATGATTCCCTCGTATCTTTAGACAGAAAGATATTTGATATTTTACTGTCAGTTAGCTTTAAGAATATTCCAAACGAATAGCCAATCTTTATTAATTTCTTTTCAACAAAAAGGCCCTTGTTTGGAAACCCTCTAATACCATCAGTCCCGAACATCTTTTAAATTTCTCCAAATCTTTATCATCTCTTTAGTTTCTTTTATGTTATGGACTCTCAAGAGATTGGCTCCGTTACTAATACAGGCATAGCCAGCTATTACTGAGGCGTTTAACCTATCTTTTGGATTTTTAATATTTAATATCTCTCCTAGGAAGGCTTTGTTTGATACCCCGTACATCAAGGGGTATTTGAGTTTTTTAAATTCTTTTGCATTCTTAATGAGTTTAAGGTTCTGGATAGTCGTTTTACCAAATCCTATCCCAGGGTCTATTGCAATAGATTTTATATTAATACCTAACTTAGCACTTAACTTAGCTTTATTGCTTAAGTGCTTCTTTATGTCATAAATTAAATTTTTATAGTTAGTTTTTAATTGCATCTTATTCGGAAGATCAGAAGTATGATTTAGTATTACAGCACCTTTATGTTTAGCAATGATGTATGGCATTTTTTCATCAAACTGATAGCTAGTTACATCGTTAATAATGTCAGCACCTTCATTTAAGCAAATATCGGCTATCTGACTTTTCATAGTATCCACTGATATTAAGATATCAAAGTTTTTCTTAATAAGGATTATATTATTTAAAATTCTTTCTTTTTCAGTTTTAACACTAATCCTTTTAGACTTAGGCCTTGTAGACTCTCCACCAATATCTAATATATCAGCACCTTCTTTAATTATTTGATCAACTCTTTTTAATATTGAGTCTTTAGTCTTATATTTATTACCATCATAAAAAGAATCAGGGGTGAGGTTTAGAATGCCAAGAATTAGAGGTGAACTTGCAAGATTAAAATTCTTTTTTCCAACTTTAAAATACATTTTATGATTTTTTTATATTTTCTAACGCAGTTGTTGGGTCTGGGTTTAAACCGCTCCAATCTTCACCCTCCTTGTTCCCTGATGTTGAAGTAGTGCTACCCGGTGTTTCATCTTTAGGAGGTTCAAATGAGGGCTCCGTTCCTAAAAGCTCATCTAGCTGTTTGGCGTTAACACTTTCTGTTTCTAGTAATAGATTGGCTAAGTCATGAAGAATTTGCTCGTTTTCTTTTAACAAAGTGACCGCATAATCGTATTGTTTAACTATTATTTGCTTAATCTCTGAATCAATCTCAAGACTAGTAGCCTCGCTATAATCAGTCCTGGAAGACATATCTTTTCCTAGAAATACTGCCCCTTCCTTTTGTGCCAACCTTATAGGACCAACTTTTTCAGACATACCCCATTCTGTGACCATTTTTCTAGCCATTTCAGTTGCTCTTTCAAGATCATTTCCAGCTCCAGTAGTTCTTTCGTCATAAATTATTTCTTCTGCGGCTCTTCCAGCAAGAAGAACAGCAATGCTCTTAAGTAAATAGTCTCTTGTCAACATGTACTTATCTTCAGTAGGAAGTTGCTGAGTAAGGCCAAGAGCCATACCTCTAGGTATAATAGTTACTTTGTGTACTGGATCTGTTCCAGGGGTAAGTTTAGCGACTAATGCATGACCGGCCTCATGATATGCTGTTACTTTTCTTTCATGATCACTTATAACCATACTTCTTCTTTCTGTTCCCATAATTACTTTATCTTTAGCAAATTCAAAATCATTCATATCTAGAGTTTTCTTGTCGCTTCTTGCAGCTTTTAGAGCTGCTTCATTAACCAAGTTTTCTATATCTGCACCAGAAAAACCTGGAGTTGACCTGGCAACTATTTTAAGCTCCACGTCTTCACTTAGTGGAGTATTTCTCGTGTGTACTTTTAGAATTTCTTCTCTTCCTCTTACATCAGGCCTTGGGACTACTACTTGTCTATCGAATCTACCTGGTCTTAGTAGTGCTGGATCTAAGACATCAGGTCTATTTGTTGCAGCCATAACTATAATCCCTTCTGTTGATTCAAAACCGTCCATCTCAACCAATAGTTGGTTAAGAGTTTGCTCTCTTTCATCGTGGCCACCACCCAATCCCGCTCCACGGTGTCTACCAACAGCATCAAGTTCGTCTACAAAAACGATGCAAGGAGAATTTTTTTTAGCTTGCGCAAATAAATCTCTAACTCTTGAAGCACCAACGCCAACAAACATTTCTACAAAATCACTTCCACTAATGATAAAGAAGGGAACATTTGCTTCCCCTGCAATTGCTTTAGCGAGCAACGTTTTTCCAGTACCTGGTGACCCTACAAGGAGGATACCTTTAGGAATTCTTCCTCCAAGATTTGTAAATTTTTTAGGGTTTTTTAGAAAATCGACAATTTCTTGTACTTCCTCTTTTGATTCATCTATACCGGCGACGTCTTTAAAATTCTTTTTATTGTCCTCTTTGTTTAACATTCTAGCTTTGCTCTTACCAAAGCTCATTGCACCTTTCCCACCAGCTTGAATTTGCCTAAAGAAGAAGACCATTATCAATATTAAGAAAATCATTGGACCCCAATTTACCAAGAAGCCAATTAAGCCACTTTCTTGATCTGAAATAAAATTAAAATTAATTTTCTTTAAAGTTAATTTATTTAGTAAATCTTCACCGACTGGGCCATAAGTTTTAAAATATTCAGGCTTTCCATCACCAGAGGGTGCCAGAAATTCACCAGTAATTTCATTTCCCTTTATTTCAAGCTGTAAAACTTGACCTGATTCTACAACATTTAAAAACTCACTATATTTTAGATCAGAATATTGCTTTTTACCTTCAGAAATTATCTGATAGGCTCCCATTAAGGAAGCAAAAATTATAAACCAAACAAAAAGGTTCTTAATAAAAGAGTTGTTCATAAAACACAATATACCTAAAAAAACTAGCTAAAGATACCAGTACTGAGATATCTTTCACCTGTATCACAGAGAATTGTGACGACCTTGTCGCCTTTATTTAATTTTTTTGCAATAATTATTGATGCTAGTACATTTGCGCCCGCGGAAACACCTACAAATAGACCGTAATTGATAGCTAGCTTTTTGGTCATCTCAATTGCCTCATTTCCTTTGATTTGTAAAACTTCATCATAAGAATTCTTGTCCAGGGTTTGTGGAATAAAGCCTGCTCCTATTCCTTGTATTAAATGTGGGCTTGATTTTCCACTTGAAAGAGTAGGGCATTCATACGGCTCTACAGCAATAATTTTTATATCAGGGAACTTGCTTTTTAATGTAGAACCTACTCCTGATATCGTTCCACCTGTTCCAACTCCTGCCACAAAAGATGTTATGTCAGTTCCCATTTGTGCAATTATCTCTCTTGCAGTAGTTTCCTTATGTGCCTGTGGGTTACTTAAATTATCAAATTGTCTAGGTGAAAAAGAATTGTTAATTGCAACTAGCAGCTCGTTAGATTTTTGGATAGCGCCTTCCATCTGATCATTCTTTGGTGTCAAGATAACTTCTGCACCATATGCTGCAAGCATCTTTCTCCTCTCCTCACTCATATCCTCAGGCATTGTTAAGATTAATTTATATCCTTTTGTTGCACAAATTAAGGCAAGACCTATTCCTGTGTTACCACTCGTGGGTTCAATAATTGTTGTTATAGAGGGTTTAATTAATCCTTCATCTTCTGCATCCTCTATCATTTTGAGACATATTCTATCTTTTATGCTTCCGGCAGGATTTAAACTCTCCAGTTTTCCATAAATCTCAACATCTTGATTATTATATAAATTTGATAGTTTAATTATAGGTGTATTTCCAATTGTTTCTAAAATATTATTATAGACTTTCATTATTTATACTTTTTTTCTGTGATTAAACTTAAAACCTTTTTAAAGACTTCTTGATCATAATCTTTTAAATCTTTCAGGAAAGAACGTAATTCTGACCAAAGCATATCTTTCTTCATGCTCTCATTTTTAACTTTTAATATTAAGCCCTTGAGGACTTGGTCCTGAGTTTCTTGTAAAATATCTTTAAACTTCATAATTTAAATTTACACTAAGATGTATCAAAATAAAGATTTAACAAGTCCTCCATCTACATTGATAGAATTTCCGGTAATATAACTTGCTTTCTCAGAACATAAAAAAGCTACGATTGGTCCAAACTCTTCGGGCTTCCCAATTCTTTTAATAGGTAGGTCCTGACCTAATGCTTCAAGAATATCTTTCTTATCTATTCCACTTTCTTTACTCTTCTCATTAGATATCTCAAGAATTCTATCTGTTAGAATTCTTCCAGGCAGGACATTGTTTACCATGATATTCCATTTTGCGTATTCATTAGAGATAGATTTTGAAAAAGCTGTAACAGCTGAGCGCATTATATTTGAGAGCACCAAACTATCAATGGGTTGCTTTGCAGATGTCGATGTAATATTGACAATCCTTCCCCAGTTATTAGCTTTCATAATTGGAAGAATAAGCTTCGTTAGAGTAAATATATTCTTTAGATTTTTATTAAAAGCATCTACTAGTTGCTCCTCGTTGACGTTATCAAGATTTCCTTGATCAGGACCACCACAGTTATTTATTAATATATCAATTTTTGAACTTTTTGATGTTGCAAACTTAAAAAGTTTAGCAATCCCTTCATTTTTTGATAAATCAGCTTTTAGAATATGAAACTTATTGTATCCTTCCTCTGATAGTATTTTCTCTGCCTTTGATATGTTGACCTCTTTAGAAGAACAAATAAGAACTTCACAACCTTCATCAAGCAAAGATTTTACTACAGCAAAACCAAGCCCCTTTGTTGAAGCACAGACAATTGCAAATTTACCTTTTAATCCCAGATCCATACTTTAATGTATAATATTTTAATGAAAAAGCTAAGATTTAATTTTAGCGAAATGAATGCTTTAATAATCACCTTTGCTTTAAATTTCCTTATATTCCTCGTTGAATTTTACTATGGATACATTGAAAATTCTGCTGCGCTTCTTAGTGATAGTGCGCACAATATAGGTGATGCTGTAATATTAGGAACAAGTATCTTTGTAATATCCTCAAGCCAAAAGGTAAAGGCTAAAGTTGCTATCATCAAATGCTCTATATGGGGATTGTTTGGTTTGTTAGCATTATATCAAGTTTACATAAGTTACATGTCAACACAGATTCCTTCTTATGAAGTTATAGGTTGGATTGGTTTTTTGGCGCTAGTGGTGAATATAATTTCTACTCTAATTTTATTGTCTTTTAAGGACAGTGACGTAAATCTTAAAAGCGCATATATATGTTGTAGAAATGATGCTTTTGGCAATCTGCTTGTAATAGTCGCAGGTTTTTTTGTCTACAGATTAAACTCATGGTGGCCAGACATAATAGCTGGACTTATAATTAGTTTTATTATATTAATTAGTGCAATCAAGCTGGGCATGGAAAGTTATAATGTTATGAAAGCTGAAAAAAATTAGAAGAGAGGTAGTAATGATCTTAAGTAAAGTCTTAAAGGAATGGTCATCGGCATTAAAATTCTACGAAAGCAAGAAAGTCTGCTTAATTTTTCGAAAAGGGGGAATACATGAAAAAGATTTTGTCGAAACAAAAAACTTTTTTGGTTTTTTCCCGACTTTTGAGCACGAATCAAATGATAATGTTAAAAGAGATTATAGAAACAGTAAATATATAACAAATCAGTCAGCTAATTATACCGGGATTGGGAATCTTGATTATTTTGGCCAAATTGTTGGTAGTTATAAAATCTCCTCAATTGATCAATTAAGCTTACTTGATCGTTTTCATATTTGGGAAAATTCATATTTAATCGATAGATTTAACTTCAGACCAAAAAACCCACTAAGGTGCTATCTGTTGGACGTATTTAAGATTAAGCTTCCAAAAAAAATAGAGTATGATTCATCAGAAGCCAAAGGCTGTACTTCATGGTTTGATTTAAAGAAAAAAGTTTCAGTTCATAGTTTTGATAAAGTAAATGATGATTTTCAAGTTAAAAAAGCACTGAAAGTTTTAACAACTCTTTCTTGAGTTAACCCTTCGCTTTCTTGACGTCCTTGCTTATCGAATCTGCAACTGACTTATCATCTTTCTTGGCTGTAGTGGATTCAATACTTTGTTTCGTGGCATCCTGACCTTCAGAAGGAGGAGCAGTATGACTTACCTTAGGTTTTCTTGCATAATCTGTAGAATACCAACCATCACCTTTTAATTGAAACGAAGAAAGGGAGATTAATTTTTTAACTTTAGATTTTTTGCAATGTGGACATTTTGTAACATCCTTGTCATTAAAAGATTGGAGTTCTTCAAATATTTTATTGCATTTCAAACATTCGTATTCGTAAATTGGCATTAAAATCTCCCTGCTAAGTATTGAAACAAATATATTAAGTTTTTTTAAAAATTCAAGAGCCCAATATAGTCTCGTGCGTTAAATGATTGACCAGTTTCATGTGCTTCATTGCTAGACAAGTACAAAAAGATAGGTAAAACATCAGAAGGTTGGGGAAGCTTAGAAGAGTCTTCTTTAGGCATAGCATCCCTTCTCATTGATGTAGCTGTTCCTCCAGGATTAACAGTATTTACTATAATATTTTTATCCTTTAATTCTGCGGATAAAATCGAGGAAACTCCTTCCATTGCATATTTTGAGATAGAATAAGCACCCCAATTTTCCCTGGGTTTTTGCCCAACTGAAGAGCTTGTTATAATAATTGAACCCTTTTTAGATTTCTGAATGAAAGGCAAAAGCTTTTGTATTAATAAGAATTGGTTATTGAGATTGACAGTCATAGTCTTGCACCAAGTTTGGTAACTATAGTTCTCAATATAATTAAGGTCACCAAGAACACCCGCGTTACAAATTAGAACGTCAATCTTGTCAAAATCATTACTTATGAGACTAGCTAATGATTCTACAGATTCTGATGACTCAAGATTTAACTCCATCGGATAGAAGTTCCTATTAAACTTTCTGCTTAAACTATCTAAAGATTTAATCTCCCTAGAAGTTCCAATTACTATATTCCCAAGGTCTAAAAGTTTTTTAGCTATAGAATGACCAATTCCCCTAGATGAACCTGTTATAACAACAGTTTTAGACTTTAAGAATTGAAGATCTAGGTTTTCAATATTCATCAATTTATTTTAACTTATATATACTTTTTTGTTTATTCTTTTTATTCTTCAGAAGGCGAAGCCAATCCTAAATAGAAAGTAATTAAGAGTGGGATTATTGCAGATGCGATAAAAAGACTGGATTGACCTGCGGCTAGGAGAAAAGTGGGTAAAAAAAGCGATAAAACATAAACAATTGGAAGCCACTCAGAGGTTCCAATGTCGTTTACTCTTTTCTTTGCTACAAAAAAAGAAAAAACGAGTATTAGAATCCCAAACAGTCTGGGGAACATTTTAGTAATAAAAAACATTAAGAAGGAGATTTTATCTTCACCAATTTCAACAAAGATTGAATTTCCAACTTCATCGAGAACCATAGATACAAAAAAAATCGAGAGGATGGTCAGCCAGAAAGTTTCCCTGTCTAATTTACCATCACTAGCCAAAAGTAACCATTTCAAATTCATTAGTAAAATACTAACTTAAATCCTTGACTTTTATATATAAAATTTGATAAAAATTAAAGTAAAGCTATTTGATACTGCGTTGACCCTGCTTTTATTCTCTCTCTACTCTTACAGTAAGCTTTAAGGAGCATTTTTATGAATAAGCAAGAGGATAGGGCTAAAAGTTCAGATTTTTTAACAAAAAATTATTGTCCTTCATGTTTACAATTTAAGAATATAGAAAAGAAGATATCTATTGTTGTTGCACATAAGAGACAAGAGTATGATTTGATTTCATCTTGCCCCGACTGTGGTACAACTTTAAAAAGAAAAAATAAATTCTTTGATTTAGGTGGAGGAGATTAGTTGAGTAAGAGCCCTGAAGAGGACTCGGAGTGTAATCTTGAGTATCTTACAGCTAAGCATAGGGCTTTAGATATTAAAATCTCTGATTCTTGGAATTCATATGTTACAGATTCAATTTTAAGAAAATTAAAAATTGAAAGAGGAAAGATTAGAGCCAAAATTGAATCTATAAAAACTAAATAGGAATTTATTTGTCAAAGGTATATTTTAGAAGTAAGTTTTCCTAGTGAGAAAACTCGTCATCATTGTTTTTTTTATTTTTTTGGTCAATTCTACTTTCGCTAATAATTCCATATTTATAGAGAAAGTTGCTTCTTGCTCTAATAAAATCCAAGATGGGCTAACGTTAATTAAGCAGATACCTAAAGAATTAGTTGTTGCTCAGGCTATTATAGAATCTAATTGGGGAAAATCCCGTTTTGCCAAAGAAGGAAATAATTACTTTGGAATGAGGACTTGGGACCTAAGTAAGCCTCACATGAAGCCCAGGTTTAAAAAAGAGTCCACTTTTGGTCTTGTTATATACTCTGATATGTGTGCGTCCGTGGAAGACTATATATATAATCTTAATGTTTCAGAAAAATATAGTAGTCTTCGAAGAGCCAGGATAATTGAGGTGAAATTGTGGAATAGTGTCGACCCAATTGTTCTAGCTAGACATCTTGGAAGTTATAGCGAAGAAGGTCCTACTTATATAAGAAAGATTATTGACCAGATTGAGAATCTTAAATAATATTAGTTTTTTATTTTTAATGCGATTTCTTTTATAATTTTATTTTTATGAATCTCAACTATATTTGGACTTATAAAAAGATATTTGCATTCTATATGCTCACATTCAACTTGATTTATAACTTTTAATTCTTTCAGGTTAGCAATTATCACTGTTTTAAGAGAATTATCAAAAATAAACTGATCAAATTTCTCTGGGATTGGATCTTTAGGAGGCATCCTAAAGACATAAGAGTATGAGTTAGTTGAAAGAATCATAAATAAGAAGATAATCTTGTACATTTAATAATATTTCCTCTTACTTTTTTTGGTTAGAATTCTTAATGCTAAAGGAAGAAAGAAGTATATTAGCTGATTTAAGAAGAATATTGAATAATCATCGGTCAACAAAAGAAAGAGAGGGTAGAAAATTAATGTTAACGGAAAGATTAATAGTGCAAAAAAAGAAGCTAAAAAACCATTAAGAATATATATAAGAAGAATGCTTTTGTATAAAAAGAACAGCGAAGACAGTATTAAATATATTGTTAAATATTTAGATATCTTATTGCTTCTAATTCTCAACTTTACAAGATCTGATATTATTGGAATAAACATAGCTACATTATAAATCAATAATTATATTATTCTTAGACTGTACAAAGAAGTCCAATTCAGCAGTTCCTTCGTATATTATATTTTCTCCTTGATTGTTGAAAGATAAAGATGCAATGCTAGTAGTCCCCAGGTCATTAATATCATAATCTCCTATTAAA
>Ga0233427_10002036_pt1 | contig 19986 bp, 18 predicted proteins | sample SI_118_April2016_5_FD_179885 | JGI IMG/M metagenome (GOLD analysis project Ga0233427, IMG submission 179885) | Seawater microbial communities from Saanich Inlet, British Columbia, Canada - SI_118_April2016_100_MG | ecosystem: Environmental > Aquatic > Marine > Inlet | place: Canada: British...
CACATCGCTTGCCTACTTTTTCCAGTGCAGCGGTTCGTCGCGTGGTCTTTTGCCTCTCGCCGCGATCGACGCCGGCCTCTTTCCCGACGATGAGATCCCGATAGTTCGGGCTTTCGGCGAAAAGGTTCTTCACCGGATGGGCGACGAAGGCCGCTGGATTGCCAACTTTGCCAGCGAATCGGTGCGTACCAAAGGGGCCGCGGTGACCATCGCTACCGAGGCATCACGTGCCGACGGCGGTTGGGTGATCAATGGGGTGAAATCCTTCGGCTGTGCCACCGGAATCGCTGATGATTATCTCGTCACCGCCAAACTCGACACCGGGGACACGGCCGCCGATCTCGCCGTCTTTCTCATCCCTCGCTCTACCCCCGGTGTTGCTGAACGCACCAAATGGGATGCGGTCGGAATGCGGGCCACCGCCACGCACGGAATCATCCTTGAAAATGTCTTTGTTCCGGACGAGGATTCGCTGACCGTGCCCGGTGCTTTTGTGAACATGACCCTTGTCAGCCGTGGAAGTTTCGTCGGCAACCAAGTGGCGCTTTCTTCGGTGTACGTCGGCGCTGCTCAAGCGATCTACGACTTCGCCATGAACTATCTCACCAGCACGAAATACGCGAACTCTGACGACCCCATCGGGAGCAGCGACCTTCACCGACAACTCATCGGAAAGATGCGCAGCCACCTCGACACGGCCTTCTTGTGGGCTCGGCGCCAGATCGAGTTGGAGACCGCCGATCCCGAAATTCTCGCCAAAGGCGACGTCATTGCGAACTGGCGCATCGCCAAAGGTGAGATCGCAGACAATTGTTTCCAGGTTGCCGTCCACGCCTTGAAGGCGTGCGGCACGTCGAACACCGGAATGGCCGGGTCCATCTCTCGCGGGTTCCGCGACCTTTCGATGGCCTTGGTGCAGGGATTCCCGGCGGAACGGGGCCGACTCGAAGCTGCCTCGTACCTGGTTTCGGGGTCCGAGGGCGCCCAGTTTGGAACGTTGAAGTCATGAATAGGCTTATTGGTCGATCATGGTTCGGTCCGGGTCTCGGGGCGATTCTGTATCTCGTGGGCTTCAACGAGGTGCTGCTGCATGAGATCGGTACGGGCTGGCTCAGACTCGACCGCATTGCCCAAACCGTCGCCGTGTTGGTGGTGTTGGGTTTGATGGCGTACCTCACGAACGACTATCTCAACGAACGCCGGTCGGCATATCGAACCGCGGTGCGGGCCGCTGCGGTGAACGACGGCACGGCGACACATTCGACGGTACCTTTGAAGAACCGTTTGAAGGCACAGCGGACACATGAGTGAGGACCCAATGCCGACCATCATGAAACGACGTGGAAGCTGCCTGTTGATGCTGGCGTTGCTTGCGGTTGGATGCTCACAGCCGGTGAGCGATTCCGAAGACGGGGCACCCGATTCGACCGAAGCTGCAGAACCTGCAGACTCATCGAGTGGCTTCGACGATGACGAAATCGATGGTCCAGCGGTGATGGCACCGGCCGGGCCAGAAACGCCGGGTGTTACCGATGACACGATCACGGTGTCGTTCATCATCACCGACACCTCCGCGGTGGCCGCAGCCTTTGGTTGGGAGGTGCCGACCGAAGGTGACCGCGAAGCCCAGGTAGCGGCGCTGGTCGATGACATCAACACCCGCGGCGGCATCGCCGGGCGAACCATCGATGCCAAGGTGCATGTCTTCAATGCCATGACCGATGGACCGGTGGCCGAAGAGGCGCTTTGCAACGCGATCACCCAGGACGACCAGGCATTTGCCGTGGTGATGACCGGACAGTTCCAGGAAAATGCCCGCCCGTGTTACGCCAACGCTAAAACCCTCATGCTCGACGCCACGCTGTACCCCGTCGACGATGTCGGATTCGAAGAACTCGCACCCTATCTCTGGTCGCCCTTCCTGCCGTCCTACGACAATCTCACCGCGGGTATGGCCAGCAGTCTCATTGATAGTGGATGGTTCGCCAGCGGCACTGTGGGTGTCATCTCCATTGACTCCGGCCTGAGCCAACGCGCCTATGCGCAGGAGTTCGCGCCGGTACTCGATGCTGCGGGAGTCGAGGTCGCTTCATTCAATAGCATCGACCCCACCGACGGGAGAGCATTCGAGAACGACTTGCTCCAGGCGATCGTGAACTTCAAAGAAGCCAACGTCGATCGGGTTGTGGCCATCGGCGGGTCGCGGCTCATCTCGTGGTTCATCAACACCGCGATCACTCAGAATTTTGAGCCGCAATACGCGGTCTCGAGCTATGACTCACCCGACTTCAACATCTTCAACTATGGGCCTCAAATGGTCGGCGCCACAGGAATCAGCGTCCTCCCTGGAGCCGATGTTGCCGACGATCAGTGGCCGTTCCCCGCCAATGATGCTGAGGCTGCGTGCCTCGATGTTTTCTCTGACGCAGGGCTTGCCACCGACGACCGAGCGATGGTTCGAACTGGCTTGATGTTCTGTGATGCAGTGCAACTCCTCGCAGCTGCCGGCGACGGTGCCGCTGAGGTAAGCGCCGAAGGATTCGGCGACGCCATGTGGGCGCTCGGCGCCGGCTTCGAAGCAGCGTCGGTCTACAGCGTTCAGTTCGTGCCGGGTCAATACGCAGGCGGCGGCTCGTTCATGCCGTTTGCGTTCGATGCAGGATGTGAATGCATGGTCGTCGGTGGATCACCTATCGACTTCGATGGTTGAGCGACAGGCTCAGTCTCGGTTGCCCCGAGCGCTCCGGGGTTTGGCGCTGCAAGCGGCGGCGATCACGGCGCCGCTCATCGTGTTGTTGTTTTGGCGGGTCGAGGTGGCGGCACGGCTCGACCTTTTGGGGGCTCTGGTCAGTGAGACGCTGTTGTTCGGCTGCGTGGCCGTCGGTGTCGCTTGGGTGACTGTCCACGCCCGCAGCACGATGCCGGCCGGACTCCTGCTGTTTGTGGGTGGGATCGTGGCTGCCGTCGGGCTGGCCTTGATGGCCTGGACGATTCAGCTCAACCTGTTCGTCGTCGGCGGCGTGCTGTACGTCCTTGGCGCGGCACCGTCGCTCGTGCTTCACAGGCCGCTTCTCGCTATGGCGGCGTCTCCGGGAAATCGGCTGCGCACGATGTCGCTGTATTGGGTTGGTGTTTCTGTTGGGGCCGCCTGGCCACTGGGTCTTCGCATCCTCACCGATGTGGGCTACGACACTGTGCTCTGGATTTCGTTTGGAGGGTGTCTCGCCGCTGCTGTGCTGATCGGGCCACACACGCTTTTCCATGACGACGATGTCGAGACCGAACCGGCGGCCGGGGTGCTCGACGCCCCCTGGCCCCGCCGGTCGTACGGGGCAGCGTTCGGGATAGGACTGGTCGTGTTCGGCGGCGCCCAACCTGCCTGGAACATCCTGGTTGACGAATGGGAACGAAGCCCTCGCCAGGTGGCTGCAGTCTTGGGGGTCGGCGCTGTGGCCAGCGCTGCGATCAACGGGTTCGGCCCGTGGTACCACCGCCTCGGTCGACTGACCGGCAGCCGTCGAGCCGACGCAATTGGCCTACAACTGCTCATTGCCGGGGTCTTGGTATTCGTCGGGTCGCTCTCGATCACTTACATCGGGCTCGTGGTGTGTTGGATGGTTGCCGGTGGAGCCCTTGGTCTCGCTGCGGCTGCTCTCGATTCTGCAGTCTTTCCTGCGGTTGCTCCGCATCTTCGCCGGCGCCTGGCCTTCGCACAGCTGATGTTCGTAACGGTTGGAGCGTTCCTCGGGCTGGTTTCGTTGGAACTCGTTCCGGCCTCCGTCAATGACCAGTGGCGGTTGGGCTTCTTGGCTCTGCCGCTGGTGAGTGCGGGTTGGGCCATCCGCCGCTACGCCGACTCGTCGCAGGATTCGACTGCCGAGGTCGCCTCCGTCGCAGCGGCTCAGGTACCACGACGGGTGGCTGGGCTCGATGGCGAACCGACCCCCGTGCTTTCGGTCGAAGGTCTTCAGGTGGCCTACGGATCAGTGCAGGTGTTGTTCGATGTTGATCTCGCTATTGAACCCGGTCAGGTTGTCGCTCTGCTCGGGACGAATGGTGCCGGCAAGACCACGCTCTTGCGATCGATATCAGGGCTGGAGCCCACCATCGGGGGGCGCATCGTCTACACCGGTCTCGACATAACCAAAACTCGCCCCACCTGGCGGGTTGGTATGGGTTTGCATCAGGTTGTGGGCGGTAGCGCGATCATCGGCCCGCTTACCGTCGCTGAAAACCTGCGACTTTTCTGTCACAGCCTCGACCATGTTGATGATGTCGATCCGTTCGCCGAGGTGTTCGATATCTTCCCGCGGCTGGCCGAACGGCAACATCAACGAGCCGAGACGATGTCGGGTGGCGAGCGCCAGATGCTCGCTATGTCCAAGGCACTGATCCTGCGTCCACGTTTGTTATTGATCGACGAGTTTTCCCTGGGCCTCGCACCTCGGATCATCGCCGATCTTCTTCCCGTTGTTCGCCGGATCGCGGAACGTGGTGCAGCGGTGTTGCTGGTCGAACAGTCGGTGAATATCGCACTCTCTGTCGCCGACTACGCCTATGTGATGGAAAAGGGCGAGATTGGCTACCAGGGCCCATCATCAGAGCTTCGATCGCAACCTGATCTCGTCCGCAGCGCGTATCTCGAAGGGCTTTCGCAAGCCCTCCGGGGCTGATGGTGATGCTGGCGATGTGGGGCTTTGACCTCTCGGCTCCGCTGATGTTGCTGGGTTCGATCTTCGGTGTCGGCTACGCGTTATTGGGTATCGGACTTGTCCTCGCGTATCGCTCCAGCGGTTTCATCAACTTTGCACACGGGGCGGTCGGCCTCGTTTCGGCGGCCATGATGTCGGTTGTCGTCACCGGCTATGGCGTGCCGTACTGGTTTGGGTTCGTCGGGGCGATCATCGTGTCGGCTTTACTCAGTGCAGGCCTCGAGACAGTGGTGGTGCAGAAACTTTCCGATTCGCCGAAGGTGTTGGCGATGGTCGCCACTCTCGGCACCTCTCAGGCTCTGCTGCTACTGGCGTTGTCGTTCTCTGGTGGTGGCCTCGGTGGCGCCAGCTTCCCCCAGCCACCATTCTTTCCCGACTTCGACCTGTCGGCCTATATCTCACCATCGGCGACCGCGCTGTTAATTCTTGCGCCCCTGGTGGTGGGAGGGCTGTATCTTTTCCTCCAACGAAGCCGCTATGGGCTGGCGATTCGGGGCGCAGCATCGAATCCTGATTCGGCGACATTGTCGGGGGTCGACCCGCGACAGATGTCGATGTTGTCGTGGGCGCTCGCCGGGGGTATTTCTGCGTTTGCTGCCATGCTGATCATCCCCAACCAGAGCACCGTCACCCCCGACACCTTCGGACCCGATTTCATCATCCGGGGGTTGGCCGTTGCCGCGATCGCTCGGTTCAGCAGCCTGCCCGTCGCGTTCGTGGCGGGGGTCGGCCTCGGAGTCCTCGAGCAGTACATCAACACCAACTCAAATGCCGCCGGTTACTTCGATGTTGCCTTGTTCATCGTGATCTTGATCGGCGTTGCGCTGCATGTGCGTAGCGGCCGCGAGGAGCCTGAAAAATGGGATCGACTCGTCAACGACGAACGAATGCCCGATACGTACATGGATGTTTGGCTTCTTCGAAACCTCGGTTGGGTTGTCGGTGCGATCGTCGCCGTCATCGCTGCATTGATGCCGCTGTGGATCACCAACAAGTCGGCGTTTGTGATCACGACCATCCTCGCGCTGGCGATCATCGGTATTTCGGTGAGCTTTCTCACCGGTTTGGCCGGTCAACTCTCACTTGGACAGGTGGCGTTTGCCGCCATCGGTGCAGCCGCGGCGGTCCGTGTTGGCACCGAAATGGGGAGTGTCGTGCTCGGTCTGCTGGCCGGCGGGTTGGCGGGGGCGGCAGCCTCGGTCCTGGTCGGACTCCCGGCGCTTCGCGTACGAGGGTTGCAGTTGGCGATCGCCACCCTTGCCTTCGCCCTGGCCACGTTCAGTTGGCTCCTCCGCCAAGAGTGGGCGCTGGGAGTGGGTCGAAGTTCGCGGCCGCTCAAGTTTCTCGGGTCCGAGATAACGACATCGAAGGGCTACTACTACGTGGCCTTGGTGGCGTTCGTTTCGATCCTGGCGTTGGCCAGCGTCGTCAGCGGTTCGAGGTTCGGTAGATCCTTGGTCGCCCTGCGTGACAATGAGGCCGCGGCACGAGTTTTCCGCATCGCTCCTCGTCGCACGACGCTGCTCGCCTATGGGTTCTCCGGGTGCATCGCCGGACTCGGCGGTTCGGTGCTCGCCTTCGCCAACAGCTTCGTCACCCGAGCATTGTTCACCCCGAGCGACAGCATCAATGTCGTGTCGGTTGCCGTCATCGGTGGTCTTTCCGAACTCACCGGTCCTCTCCTCGGTGCCGCCTATCTCGTTGGGATCCCCGGGTTTTTCGAACTGGAACTCTCGGCGTTGGCCGGTCTCAACGCGATCTGGCTGATCCTCATTCTCGAGCAGCCACGCGGCCTGTGGGGGCTTCTTGCATCGACACGTGCCAATGTCATCGACCAGGTGGCGCGATGGCACGGGGTTGATCCGGTGAGGGCTCGACGAGAGGCCGAACCAACTGGTGACCCTGCGGAAGTCGTGCTCCCAACGAGCGAACCAGGCACCACGCGGACCGCTGACGACACTGACCATTTGCTGGTCGTCAGTTCGGTGACCAAGTCGTTCGGATCGCTGACGGCCGTCAACGACGTTTCGCTCTCGGTCGCTCGCGGCGAGACCCTGGGCCTGATCGGATCGAACGGGGCAGGCAAGACGACATTGTTCGAGATCATCGCCGGGTTCGTTGAGCCAAACGCCGGCTCGGTGAGCTTTGACGGTATCGAGATCTCTGGTCGGACGCCCGAAGCACGCAGCGCCATGGGTCTTGTTCGCTCGTTCCAGAATGCATCGCTGTTCCCCACGATGACCGGGCGCGACATCATCACGCTCGCCCGACAACACACAGACCCCACGTCAACGATCAATCAATCGGTGAACGACACCCTCACGATGTTCGGCCTTTCGGCACTGGCCGACCAGCCCGTACGTAATCTCTCCACCGGCACCCGTCGCATCGTCGAACTCGCCGCCAATGTGGTGCTTGGGCCGGAATTGCTCTTGCTCGATGAGCCGTCTGCGGGCATCGCTCAAGCCGAAACCGAAGCATTGGGCTCGGTCATCGAGAATATTCGTGACTCATATGGTGTAACAATCGTGGTGATCGAACACGACATGCCGATGCTCTCCGCAATTTGCGACCGAATGATCGCTCTGGAACTCGGTTCGATCATCGCTGAGGGAACACCAACCGAAATCCAGTCCAACGAAGCGGTGATTCGTAGTTATCTTGGCGACGATCCTGCCGCGATCGCTCGTTCGGGTTTGCTCTGAGAGTCGACGCGTCTCGTCGCTCTATCTTGCTTCGACGCCGGCGAAAAGATCGCGTTTGTTGAACGCTGCCGTCATGAAACGCCCAAATGCCTTGCGCCGGGTCAGCCATGCGACCCGCGCACCCGACGTGTCGGTGGCCAGGATGTGTTCGACAAGCCACGGAGTGACGGTGTGGACTTCGTCGCCCAAGATGTTGAAGATCTTCTTTGACTTCTCCCACTGCTCAGAGGTGAGGTCGTAGTCGTTGGTGAGAAGATCGGTGACCACGATGCCCGGCGAAACCGTGCAGATCTGAACGGGAGTATCGGCCGTATCTTTCCGCAGGCCCTTCTGCATGTAGCGCACGGCACGCTTGGTCGACCCGTACGCCACCATCCCGGCCTGGGTGGCGCCGTCGGAACCGAACCCTTCGGTACTCCAGACCTGTCCGCCGCCCTGAGCAAGCATGTTGCGGATCGCCACCTTCGACCCGAGTAACGCGCCAGTGAGGTTCGTGGTGACGAGAGCTTCGATCGCCTCGTCGCTTTGTTCCCACAGCGGCTTTCGTTCAATGCTCATGCCGGCATTATTGATCCAGATATCAGTCCCACCGAACGCTTCTGCTGCGCAATCCCATAGCCCCTGTAGTGCGGCCGGATCGGTGATGTCGCAGGCGCGACCGCGTACCTTCGACTCGCCAAAATACTCTCCGAGTTCGGCGACAGCCACGGCCACGGTGTCGGCCGACCGGCCACTGATCGTCACCGAACATCCTCGTTTCAGAAACTCGCGGGCGAGCCCATTACCGATGCCTCTGGTCGATCCGGTGATTACAACCCGCTTGCTCATCATTTGTCCTTTAGCGGCGCGCCCATCGAGAGATCGTTCTTGCACCAACCAGATCTTCAACACGATCTTGCTCGCCCAGTTCTCGGCAATGCTCGCTGAGAAAGGCGAGCAGCACCAATGCCAGCGTGTCGCGTGCGGCGCTGTCCGTCGAGCGCAACTCGGCCTCGAGAAATGACCGGCCCGATGTTTCGTCGATCGGGTCGCAGATTGTGAAGTGATTGCCGTCGGCGAGTTCGACGAGCCATGAATCGTTCTGGTTTCGGCGGATGGCCTCGTCAAAGGTTCGTTGCACCGGATTGTGGGCCTGATCGTCGGTGCGGTATCGGTCGCGGCTCGCTGCCACCACGCCGTCATCGGCTCCCGTGAGGAGCAGGATCGGCACCTTGGAGGGCACGGTGGTCACACTCGCTTCGCGATGGCCGAGCGACATGGAGGTCATGGTGTGGCCGCCGAAGCCAAAGGCGCAGACCAGTCCTGGGACCCAACTTGGGTCGGTGTTGTGAAGAGCGATGGTGCCCCCGGCCGAATGCCCGCCGATGGCGACCCGCTCGAAGTCGATCAACCCCTGTACGGGTTCGTTGAGGTCGGCGATGGCGTCGAGCAGAGGACGCAAGGCGGTGGCCGAGCAGCGACTGGCGGTCATGTCAGGGCCGAACGCTGCCATGTCCATGCCAGGGGTGATGCCCCGGCCGGCGGGGCCCAACGATCCGATGCTTGCGTAGGTCGCGACGCAGTAACCGGCTTGGACGAGCCGGATTGCCAACCAGCGGTACGAATCGGGGGTCACATTGATTCCCGGGAGCATGATGATCAGCGGCCATGGAGCTCGACTCCGATCGGCGGCCACCAGTCCGGTGAGGCGTGCTGCGTCGAGCGAACCCTCGTCGGCGGGGTAGTACAGGGTTGCGATCGAGGCATCAGTGTCGGGGACGTCGAAACCGAAATGGACCGAGCGAACGATCATTGGTTGACTGCGGGTGTAGCGGGCGGGTGGTGCGAATAGTCGATCGTCATGGCGTCGGCCATCAACTCGAGTACTTGGGAGCGCACCTCAAGATGTACCGGGTCGGCGGCGTAACGCTCGTAGGCGGCAACATCGGGCCAGGTGGTGGTCAGGCTCAGATCACACGAGTATCCGCCGTCGAGGTTGTTGATATCGACCCTGAGATCGATCATGTCATCGATTTGACCATGCATCGATTTCATCAGATCTCGACAGGCATCGATCGTGGCGCGATCGTGCAGTTTCACCAGGACACAGTGGATGTGCATGTCGGTAACCCTCCCCTCGGTTCACCGTAGTGGTCCGCTCAGAGGAACCGGGTTTCCCTTAGCGGAACAGCGAACCTACGATCAGACCATGAACGACGGCACCGATAGTCCATCATCTTCCGCTCTAGCCAAGTACGGCACTCCGTCATTGCGGCCCTATCAGTGTTTCATGGGTAGGTGGGAGGGGCTCTGCAAGAGCTTCACGCCTGAAGGCGAGTTTCTCGATTCCAGCGCGGTTCACATGGAGGTCTCGTGGATAGACGACAACACCTGGCATCTTCACGAGCACTTCGACAACCTCTACGGCGTCGGCGAGACGGTCTACAACACCCCGATCTCCGTTGATGGCAAACGCTGCTGGGCCGAGAGCGAAATGATCAGCCTCGAAGGAACCGAACTAACCGCATTCAACTATGTGTTCACCATCGACAGTTCGGTGAGCAAAACCATCGTCTACAACAACCACTATTTCCTCGACCCCAACACTCGTCGCATCATCACCCACAAGGTCAGGGACGGGAAGACGAACCTGTTCCAGATCCAAGACTTCGTCTGCATCGAGCGGCCATGATCGTCCAGAGCGCAGCAGACGGAGCCGCTCATTTTGTGATCGCGATGCGACAACACACTGCGTTTGCCGGGTCGCTGGCCCGAAACTTTGGCAACGACACCTTCGTCGGTCTCTCGCCACAAGAACCGATGCAGTTCATCGTCGATCATCATGACCAAGGTTGGGTCGAACTCGACGCCGAAGCGCCACAGAACCCAGCAACCGGCCTGCCGTACAACCTCACCGCCACACCACTTCCCCAAATCGTCAGCACCAGCGCCGGGTCCCCGGCCTTCAACGCCGAACATCACCCGTTCAGCGGGCTGATCTCGTCGATGCACACATACGGGCTTTACAACGGTCGATACGGCCTGACCGACAAAATCTTCTTGGACATGATCCCCGACGAGTTGCGCGCGAGTGTCGACGAGATGCTGGCCGCCGAACTCGAACGCCAAGCAGACCTGAAGACGGCGCTCGAAGCGTCCAACCCCGAGCAGGTGTCCGACGAATTCACCTTCCACGCCTACAAGCAATTGCAGTTCTTCGACACGCTCTCGTTACATCTCCATCTGAACCCGGCCGGCAGTAGGGGCGACACCGAGTTCCCCAATGTGCCGTGCTCGATCGGCGACGACGTCGTCGTTTCCCTCGTTGAGCACGACGATGGCGTGTACGCCCTCGATCCGTATCCGTTCGCCGTCGATGGGCTCGATGTGTTCACCGAAGGGCGATATCTGGTTCCCCAACCGGCGGGTACCGATCTCGGTGCCCTGCTCGCCGATACCGAGATCAGCGTCCAACACGTTCGACTGATCGCGGCGTGAACGACTCGGCTGCCCCGACGGGTTCATTCTCTAAAGGGGTCGGTCAATGGCGGGGGGCGGCAGAGGTATACGGACCCGACGGCGTCTTTCTGGGTGAGGGCCGCGACACGCGAAGTGTCGAAGCCGACGACGGCGCCGGCACGGTGACGGTCAACGTCTCGTTCGAGGGCCCGTTCTCCATGGCTGGGCAGTACACGATCGCCGACCGCGGCACCCACCGTCTGTACCAGGGACCCCTCAACTACGGCTACGCCGACGTATTGGGCGACGGTCTGGTCTGTGCTCACAACTATTGGTCCGAACTCGGGATGTCGCAGCGGTTCTTTCTGATGGTGCTGCCCGATGGGACCCGACAATTGTCGCTCGCACTGATCTCGCGAGCCGAGGTCCTCAAGTACGTGGTGGTCGGGGAATACGTGCGCCAAAACGACGAGGAGACGCACGCGTTTTTGCCAGCGGATCCGCACGACAGCGCCAACGAAACCGAAATGTTGCTGCGACGCGCCGGATCATGGGTCGGGAAACTCACGGTGCTCGACGGCGATCTCACACCGGTTGAAACCGTCGACTACCGCGAATCGATCACCCCGACGGTCACTGGTCTCGACGTATCGATCGAGGGTGTGCATTTCGGCCGCGACACTGCGTATTCGTTGGTCACCAACCCCACCGAGGCGTGGACTCCCACCGGTCATGTGCTCGGCTCATTGAACATGGTCGGCGGGAGAGGCCAGTCGGGGCATCTTCTGCACCATCGCGATGAGACCCGGGTGTGGATCCGCGAAGTCGCCTCGCTCGACGGCGCGATGAAAGGCATCGTGCAGATGTGGTATCGGGGCGAGCAACGCATCGGCGCCCTGTACGGTGCGCTCAACTTCGAAGGGGTGTAGATGGGTCGCAGCGACAGCTTTGATGGCGCATGGCTCGTTGTCGAGTACGTGCACGACCCCGACGGCACGTTCGTCGGTGTGGTGCGGCAGCGACGGGTGGTCGAAGCAGTCGACGAAGGGCGCCTTCGAGTCACCCAGACGTGCGATCCTGCCCCCGAATTGACCGGTCATCCCATGGCGGCATTCGCCGGAGAGTGGGTATTCGATCTCGAAGTCGCCGGCCCACATCGCCACTATCTCGGCCCCGATGTGATCGGACTCGGCACCCAGTGGCAACCAGGAGCGATGACCGGCAGCGGTGTCTGGCCTCGATTTGGCCATGAGTTCACCAGCTATGGCGTGCTCGTCAGACCCGACCGGCAGCTCACCGGAGGCTTCTTTTCGCTCGCTGGACGGCCGATCGCTGACATCGTCGGTGTCGCCGTACCCGAATCGACGGGGGTCGAACCGACCCTTGACCTTGAAGCAGACCTAGTTCCTCTCGACGACAGCTGGATGCTGACCCGAACTGTTGGCCCCCTTTCGGTTGCCATCGATCGGCCATCCCCGACCATCGAACGTCGATTGCTGACGATGAACGATCCGGTCGGCGGTGTGATGCTGGCGATCGAGGAGCACACAACCTTCGGCGATGAGCGGGCCGTCGCGACCGTGATCCAGGTAACACGGTCAGCGAGCTGACCACCCGAGATGTATCACCGACATCGACCTAGCTCAGTGAACGGGTGCCGTCGTGGAGGCCGCAGCCCTCACGAAACTGTTGCGTCAGTAGAAAGAAGTGGGGAATGAGCCACCGCATGGAACGTCAAGCGTGACCGTCGTCGCCGTGATCGGGGCCGGTGCCGCCGGTCTGGTGACCGCGGCGGAGCTTCGAGCCGCCGGCCACGATGTCATCGTCTATGAACGGTCGGGCGAGGTGGGTGGCGTCTGGGTCTACGACGAGGCTCCCGGTCGGACAATGTATGCCTCGCTGCGAACGAATTTGCCTCGGGATCTGATGGCGTTCCGGGGCTACCTGTTCGACTCGCGCGGTGGTGGTGATGACGACTGGCCTCGGTTCCCGCGCCACGGGCAGGTGCTTGAATACCTGCAGCGCTATACCGCCGCCCACGACTTGGCGTCGGTGATCGAGTTCGGCACGGAAGTGACGAGTGTGTCCGAGACCTTGACGGGCTGGAACGTCGAGACGATGTGTGACGCTGGGGCCAAGGCAGACGAGTTCGGTGCGGTGGCGGTCTGTAACGGCCACTTCACGCATAGCCGAGCGCCGCAACTGGCGGGTGTGGAGGTATTTCCGGGCTCGGTCGTACATAGCCGCGACTATCGGCGCCCAGATGTGTTCGTCGGGAAGAGAGTGGCCATTGTGGGCACCGGATCGTCAGGATTCGATCTCTCGGTCGAGATCGCATCGGTTGCCGAACAGGTCTATTGGTGTGGCCGGGACTTCGATGGGATCCATCCGTTCCCCGGTGTGGCGAATCTCGACACCGTGCCGATGCCGGACGGACTGACCAGCGACGGCTGTCTATTGACGGCGGGGAAGCGGCTTCCGATCGATGCCGTGGTCTGGTGCACGGGGTTTCACTACGACCTGTCGCTCATCGAGGATGGTGTCGTGGCCGGGATCGATGCGCCGGCGCCCCTCTATCGGCATCTGCTGCCGATCACTCATCCCACGATGGCTCTGATCGGGATTCCCCAGCGAATCATTCCCTTTCCGCTCTTTGAGATCCAGGCGAAGTGGTTCGGTGCGGTGCTCGCCGGTGACATAGAGCTGCCCTCGCCAGACGACCAAGAGGCGTGGGTCGAAGGATGGCATCGGCACTGTCGAGATGCGGGGCGAGAGCCATACCAGTTCCGTAATATTGGCGAGGAGCAGTTTGACTACATCGACGAACTCGCGCATGAGTGCGGGGCCGCGTTGCTGCCGGACTGGTACCGGCCACTTGCGTACCAGACGCAACAAAGTCGCCTGGCGAACCCACTGGACTATCGTGACCGACCGCTATCGATCCAGGGTGACTCCTGGGTCGTGTCCTAGCTCGGGTCCCGCCGACTCGAGAGACCAAGCCACGCCTCTCCGATCACGAACGGGAGTAGAAAGGACCGATGAGCGAAACCGCCAGAATGCTGCGATCGACGGTGACCGATGACGGAGAGGTCCGTCTCACTCTCGTGGAGGAGCTGGTACCAGATCCTGGTCCCGATGAGGTAGTGGTGGCCGTTGAGGCTTCACCCATCAACCCGTCTGATCTCGGCATGTTGCTGGCCGGAGCCGATCCGGATTCTCTATCGAGCGATGGTGAAGTGCTCGTGGGCCGACTAGGTGGAGGATCGGTCCAGGCAAACGCCGCACGTCTCGGAGCGCCGATGCCAGTCGGCAACGAGGGTTCCGGCTTGGTCGTTGCTGCCGGGTCCTCCGATGATGCTCAGGCGCTTGTGGGCAAACGAGTAGCGGCGCTCAGCGGTGCGATGTATGCCACGCATTCCAGGGTTTCGGTGGCGATGTGCGTGGAGATGCCCGAGACCGTTACAGCCGAGCAAGCAGCATCGTGCTTCGTCAACCCGCTCACCGCGCTGGGGATGACCGAGACGATGCGGATGGAGGGGCACACCGCTCTCGTCCACACCGCGGCGGCATCAAACCTTGGCCAGATGCTTCAGCGGATCTGTATCGCAGACGGCATTGCCCTCGTGAACGTCGTGCGAAAGGCTGAACACGCTGACCTGCTTCGCTCCCAGGGTGCGGAGTGGGTGGTTGACTCATCATCGGACTCGTTCCGCGACGACCTCACCGACGCACTCGCCGCCACCGGCGCCACGATTGCCTTCGACGCGATCGGCGGCGGCCAGCAGGTCGACGCTCTGCTCGAATGCATGGAGAAGGCCGTGTCGCGTGGTGCCGGCTTCAGCCGCTATGGCTCCGACACCCACAAGCAGGTCTACGTCTATGGGGGACTTGACCGTTCTCCCACACCGCTCACTCGTTCGTACGGCATGTCGTGGGGAGTCGGTGGCTGGTTGCTCACGCCGTTCCTTGGACGGATCGGCCTCGATGGACTGATGCGCCTACGCGACCGCGTTACCGCCGAGATCAGTACCACGTTCGCCAGCCACTACGCCGAAACGATCTCGCTCGACGAGATGCTCGACCCGGAGGTCGCACGCCGCTACGCCGTGCCGACAACGGGGGAGAAGCGGCTCGTCGCCCCCGGCAACGGTTCGGTGCCGAGCTAGCGACGCCGAAATAGAACCCGACGAAGCCGGTTATTCATCGAAATTTTCGGCGGCCGCGTGGATGAGAACGAGGTCATGGGGTGTCGGCGCGGCGCGCACCGTGATCTTGGCCGTGTCGTTCAAGAAGTTGACACTGTGAACCACCACACTCTCCACGCAGAGGCCAGTGCGGGTCTCGAGATCGGCAATGAGCTCTTGACGTCGGCCGGGGTGGATGAGCTCCACGCGTTCGTAGATGATCGAATGCGGCTGAGCCTGGCCTGACAGCCAGCGGCCGCCCATCAACTCGAGAACGGCGACGATCACAACATCGACGATGACGGCGTCGACGATCGTCAGTGACGACATAGCAAGCGCGTTGAAGGCGCCGAGTGCGATGCCAGCAAAGAGATACGTCATCTCCTGAACCGGGAGAGTTCCGGTACGGAACCGCAAGATGCCGAACAGGGCGAACAAGCCAAACCCCACGTTGATGCTGACGGCGGCAACCGACATCAGGTATGTGGCGAAGAACACGACGAGATTCACCACGACGAGCGCAAAGATGTAGGTCGCTCGGGAGCGGTTCCGGCGATACGTCAGTCTGGCGAGGACCAGAATCGTCAGCAGGTTGATGTCGAGACCGAGCAGGAAGTCGGGCAGCCGGCTTCCGTCAACGAAATCCACAGCGAGGATGGTGCTCATGCCGCCACCGCCTCGGTCACGATCGGCGCGCCGAGCGAGTCGAGGGTCAGAAAATTCTGCTTGAAGCGGTTTCGCTTTAGCGAAGGGTCACACGAGGCGAGCCCCATGCAGTACTTGGAGAACTTCCGGGGCCGCTGCTGCACCGCGGCCATTGCCGGTGAATGCCGGTCCATGGCCGGTTGTTTGAACTCGCATATGGCGAGTGCTTCGGCCTGAGTTGCACGTCCACGGCCATGGAAACGCATTCCGAGATCGATCGTGACCCGCTCTGTCAGGTCCCGCTTGACGAGCAGAATCCGCTCGTAGTCGACGGTGAGGGATGGGACCAGCAGATCCGGATCCCAGCCGGTCAAACCATTAAAGAACTCGGCATCGTCATGCCAAAGCCTTCCGCCGGGTTGCCTAGACCGGCGCCGATCCTTCACCGTACGACCATCCACGTTGCGCTTCACTTCGAAGAACGTGCTGCAGGAGCTGAGGTAGCTGCGATACCGAACTTTTAGCCGCATACGGCGCTGATTGTGGTGCTCGTGGTAATTCCTCAGACCGGCACTGTCGAAGTACTCGGTGCGGTATCCCTGCAACCGGCTCGCGTTGTGCTCGAGAACGAAATAGTCGTCGTGGAGCCGACGAAGCACGCCAGGGATCGCGTCGGAACGCAACACAACCTTGCTCTCCACCCTGTCGTGAAGAAGAGCAGTGTCGAGCGTCTCGAGATCGACGGCGTCCATTGCGTCCATCGCTGAAGTTTGGCGAGACTGCGGCTGAACCCCGGTACCTGCATACGGTGCGAGGGGTGGGAGTGAAGATCGTCGATCCGCGATGAGGCGTCAGCTCATACTCGTCTTCGTGGCGGTGTCGACGATGGTCGCTTTAGCGTTTGTTGTCCCGCTTGCGTTCCTTGTGCAGCGAACGGCAGAGGATCGAGCGATCGACGCGGCGCGAGCGGATGCGGCGGCCATCGTCCCTGTTCTGGCTTCGGGCGGATCCGTCAATGCTGTCGAGTTGGCGGTTCAAGCCACCACCAGCGGAAAGTTGGGTCAGATGACTGTGGTGCGGGCCGACGGCACCACCATCGGCTCTGCTGATATCTGGTCGCAGCGGCTTGCTGCTGCAATAGCAACCGGCATGTCGGCTATCGGCCCCACCGACGACGGTCAAGAAATCGTGGTTGCGGTTGCGACCGGCCCCGGCGAGCTCTCGGCCGTTCGTGTCGTAGTTCCAGAAGAAGAGCTGCGTCGGGGCCGAGACCGTGCCTGGCTGGCGCTAGTCGTCGTTGGCGTCGTTTTGGTAGCCATGTCCGTGGCTGTCGCTGACCGACTGGCGCGCACCATCGTGCGTCCGACACAGAATCTGGCCTCGGCTGCGTTGCAGCTTGGGGGTGGTGACCTCGATGTACGTGTCGAGCCCGTTGGGCCGCCCGAACTAGTTGAACTTTCGTCGGCATTCAACGCACTCGGGTCTCGAATCTCCGGCATGCTTGTCCACGAGCGCGAACTCGTCGCTGAGTTGTCCCACCGGCTTCGCACACCTCTTACCCGAATTCGCTTGCGGATTGAACAAGTTTCGGACAGAGCGGTTGCTGCGGAACTCTCCGAAGATGTCGACGAACTCACGCGGGTCGTGACCGGCCTGATCGAAGACGCGAGAGGATCAACGGCTCCGGCATCGGCGCCCTGTGACCTGGCTGAAGCCGTGCGCGGCCGTGTCGATTTCTGGGCCGTGCTTGCTGAAGACCAAGGACGACCCTGGACTGTGGCAACTATTGACGGACCACTCCTTGTGAGCGTGAGTCGGTCCGAACTGGAGGCGGCCTTCGATGTTCTGCTCGAGAACGTCTTTCGTCACACCGACGACGATGCCGCGGTTGAGATCGGCACGGAGGTGGCCGATGGTTTCGCACGCGTATGGGTAGGTGATTCGGGTCCAGGGTTCAACGCCAGCCAGGTCGCTCGCGGGTTGAGTGGTGCCGGTTCCACTGGGCTCGGGCTGGATATTGCTCGCCGCACCACCGAATCGATCGGCGGCAGTTTCCACATCGATCCCAGTCACCTCGGGGGGAGCCATGTGGAGATGAGGTTCCCGCTCAGCTGAAGTGAAACGACGAGCCTTAGCGACCTTGTGACCCGGGACAGGTTGCTTGCCCAGGTTCCAGAAGAAAGTCCGAGATCTGCACCTCTGAGCCGTAGTCGGCGAAGTCGCCGTCAGCTCGGGATTGGCGGAAGTCGCCCCAACTGATCGACCGATAGTGAGCGTGGTCGTTGGCGTCAACTGATCTGGGCAACGGAAAGTAGTCCGTTGAATAGCTTGGATTGAAGAAGTATGGGAGCGAGTAGCGCCCTCGCTCGGTGCGCGGGATCACCCGATGCATCGCCGCCTTGTATCGGTCGTTCGACCAAACCTGCATCATGTCGCCGGTGTTGATGACGATCGCTCCCTCAGTTGGCTCAACGTCGATCCACGTGCCCTTGTGCTCAACCTGTAAGCCCCCGACCTCATCCTGGACGAGAAGCGTCAACGCCCCCGCGTCGCTGTGATGGTGCAGGGCCATGTCACCTAGGGCGGTGACCTCAGCGGCTTCGGCCGCGTCGAGTGGGTCATGGAGGGGGTAGTAGTTCAGCCGAACGAAGCTTGTGTGATCATCAGCAAAGCTTGAGGCCAGATGATCGGCGTGTTCCCCGAGGCCTTGACAGAACGCTTGGAGAAGCCAGTGCGACAGCCGTTCGCATGATTGTAAGTACGCAACAAAAGTGTCGCGAAACCCTGACATCTCCGGCCACTGATTTACGCCATCAACGGTGTGGAAGTTCGACGGATGGTCATCAGCCAATTCGGGGTGGGGGACATGGGCAATGTCCAGCACCTCTTTCAGATCGCGGGCGTTCTTGGTGAGCTCACGGTCGTAGTAGCCACGCGAGTTCTTCTTCGTCCGCAGGATCTGACGCTTCTCGGCCATCGGCTTCGCAAAGAAGGAGTGTGTGGCATCCCAGACGCCGGCCAACTGGTTCGGTGAGATGCCGTGGTTGACCACCTGGAAGAAGCCGTACTGCTCAGCGGCGGCCGCCACTTCTTCGACGGTGTCGGTCGATGGAGGCTTGATTCCGCCGCCAAGATCAAGAATGGGAACTGTCGGACCGTTCACCCCGGCGATCTTACGCGCGCCCCCGTCTCTCGGAGTGAGCGGCGCGCGTTCTAGCGTGCCCAATGGCCGAGGATTCGAACAAACGCATGAAGATCGGGGTGCAGCTCCCTGAAGTCGAGTGGGAGGTGCCGTTTCCGGAACTCATTGAGATGGCCCAGGCAGCCGAAACCGTTGGCTTCGATTCGGTTTGGTACGGCGATCACCTGATCTACGACCTACCCGTTGGGGCGCGGGGACCATGGGAGGCATGGACGACACTCGCGGCAATCGCGGCCAGCACATCAACGATCGAACTCGGACCCCTGGTCGCATCGACGAGCTTCCACGCACCGGCGATGCTCGCCAAACAAGCGGCCACAGTCGACGCCATCTCTGAGGGCCGATTGATCGTTGGGCTCGGTGCCGGCTGGAACCAACGAGAATACGATGCCTTCGGCTTTCCCTACGATCGTCGTGTCAGCCGTTTTGCGGAGGCGTTCACGATTATTCGCACCTTGCTGCGTGATGGAGAAATCGACTTTCATGGGGACTATTACAGCGCTGATCGGTGCGTGCTTCACCCGCGGTCGCCCCGTCCGGGCGGACCGCCGTTGATGATCGGTTCGGTCGGCGCTCGCATGCTCGATCTGACGCTGCCCTACGTGGACTCCTGGAACATGTGGTGGAGCCAGTACGGCAACACGGCTGCCGGGTTTGCAAAGGAGAAGACCCGAGTCGATGCGTTGATCGAGGCGGCCGGACGGCTGTCGGGTTCGGTGGAAGCTACGGCTGCGGTTCATGTCCGGCTCGAGGGCGGGGCCGGTCGTCAGATGGGAAACTATGTCGGCGACCTTGCGATCGAGCCTCTCACCGGGTCGCCGGCCGAGTTGGCTGATCAGCTTCGTGAATGGGAGTACGCGGGGGCAGCCCACGTGCAACTCTGTGTCGACCCCATCACCCGGGCGAGTATCGAGTCCCTTGGCGATGTGCTGGTCGAGTTTCGTTCCTGACCCGCATGGTCTGTCTGGAACTGGCCGGGCGCAGGGCGGTAGGTTCAGTTGTCGAAAGGGTACGGCTGATGAATGCTTCCACGCTTGAACACACGGTTGAGGACTTCCTTGACCGCGTCCGCTCCATCGAAACCGATCAAGGGATCAATC
>Ga0233427_10002038_pt1 | contig 19947 bp, 23 predicted proteins | sample SI_118_April2016_5_FD_179885 | JGI IMG/M metagenome (GOLD analysis project Ga0233427, IMG submission 179885) | Seawater microbial communities from Saanich Inlet, British Columbia, Canada - SI_118_April2016_100_MG | ecosystem: Environmental > Aquatic > Marine > Inlet | place: Canada: British...
AAAACAGCGATTGTACAAATACAAAGACAATATACAGAGCCAGAATCCAGCTGATAGTTTTTTTCATTATGAAGGTTTACTCCTAGGATCAGTGCAGATGTTCGTAAAAGTTACCTGCAATGGACATATTTTAGGGTTGTTGGTTCCATCATTTGTGCGTTGATAACCGAAAAAACGTAGCGAGAGCCTTGGGGGGCAAGGAAGTTAACGGTTTATTGGATATTAATCGCTGGCAGCCGATCAGGAGTTGGTATGGTGGTATCCTCGTCAACGCTCAGGGAAGCGAAGTCAAATAGTTCTTTGTCGGCTAGCTGTGACGGGGCGACGTTTTGAATGCTTTTGAAGACAACATCTAGGCGGCCTGGGTGTTGTTTTTCCCAGTTCTGTAACATTTCCTTAATGACCTGTCGTTGTAAACCATCCTGAGAACCACACAAATTACAGGGAATAATGGGAAATTCTTTATAGTCTGAGAAGGCTTGAATATCCGATTCTTTACAGTAGGCGAGCGGGCGAATCAAAATATTTTTTTTGTCGTCGCTCAGTAGTTTGGGTGGCATGGCTTTGAGTTTGCCGCCATAAAACATGTTGAGAAAGAGCGTTTCCATAATGTCATCGCGGTGGTGCCCAAGGGCAATCTTGGTGGCACCGATTTCGTTTGCGAAGCCGTATAGGCTACCGCGGCGTAGCCGTGAACAAAGTGCGCAGGTGGTTTTACCCTCCGGTGTTTTTTCGAGCACAATGCTGTAGGTGTCTTTTTCGAGAATATAGTAGGGTTGATCAATAGATTCCAGATAATTAGGCAAGACGTGCTCTGGAAAGCCGGGCTGTTTTTGATCCAGGTTGACGGCGATGATTTCAAAATTGATGGGGGCATGCTGCTGTAGGTTTCTTAGGATTTCCAGCATGGTGTAGGAGTCTTTACCACCGGAAAGGCACACCATGACCTTGTCGCCATCGACAATCATATTGAAGTCAGCAATAGCATTTCCTACATTACGTCGCAGCCGCTTCTGTAGTTTATTAAGGTGGATTTTTTGTTTTGCTTCAGTGGTTTGCATGTCGTCGGTCGATGTTAGAAATGATAATCACAATTATGCCATTGCGCTTGCTATTGGATCGGTTTTTTACAGTAAAGCACTTTAAAAGTAAATGCTAATGGGCGTGTTATGTCGGTGTTGCGTTGCCCTTTGGGGCTAGTGGCTAGCAATGGTTTTTAGCTACTGGCCAAGCCGTTAGTGGTGGGACATTTGATCACTGGGCATTTCATTGCTGGGAATGTGATGGCTATCTGTTGTCAGTGTGTGGTGATAGCCATGCAGGGGCAAGGTCCATAAACCAAAGGCAATGATCAATAGTCCGGCAACACTTCGAGTGCCCCGATTTTGTAGGGCGCGCTTAAAACCCTCGAGGAAGATGCCGGTGGCAAAGACTGCGGGGAGAGTGCCGAGCCCGAAGAACAGCATCATGAGCGCGGACTGTTGCCAGTTATTGGCCGTTGCGGCCCAAGTTAGGCTACTGTAGATCAAACCGCAGGGAATCCAGCCCCAGAGGGCCCCGACTACGAGGGCTTTCCAAATACTGTTGACGGGCATAAAGGTGGATAGTCGTGGTTGTATATGTTGCCAAAGTTTGTTGCCTGCGCGTTCTAAGTGACGTAATGGTGATCGCCAGTTGGCCAGATAAAAACCCATCGCAATTAGCATAAGACCAGCAATAAATCGCAGCAGGGTACCTAACAAGGGAAATTGTTCGGCCAGTAACCAGCTGGTTGCTCCTATTAAAGCGCCCGCCAAGGTATAGCTAAAAATCCGCCCTAGGTTATAACAAAGTAATAGCGGCAGTAGTTTTTTTGCTGTGCGTTGTTCAGTGGGGACAGCGTAGGTCAGCGCTCCCATAATGCCTCCACACATCCCGACACAGTGCGCACTACCCAAGAGGCCAATAATAAAAGCAGCTGAAAAATTCAGGGTGTCATGCATGGCGGTCGTCATCCTTAGACGAGGTCGATTTTTTCTCAGCCGGTGTATGCCTGCTGGTATTTTGTTCGACATCATCAAACAAAATACTATGAGCAGGCCCTTCAAGATCTTCGAACTGATCATTTTTGACTGCCCAGAAAAACACCATGACGGCAACAATGACGAGTATCAGTGCGATGGGGATTAGCAGGTAAATGGCATCCATCAGCTATTTATTTCCTGAAGTTGTGTTGGCGATACAGGTGATTTGTTTAATCTTAATGCATTTAAGACCACAATCAATGAGCTGCCTGACATGCCGAGTGCAGCGAGATAGGGTGGTATATAACCCAGCGCTGCGGCTGGCAAGGCAATGAGGTTGTAACTCAATGCCCAAATTAAATTTTGTTTAATGATGCGGCGTGTTTTGCGGGCGTGGCGAATGGCTGCGACTAGATGCGCTAGCTGACTCGACAGTAAAATAGCATCGGCATTGGCTTTGGTCAGATCCGCTGCGCTGGTCATAGCGATGGAGACATCAGCTGCGGCGAGTACAGGTATATCGTTGATGCCATCGCCGACCATCAGTACTTTGGCTCCGTCACTTTGCAGCGCTTGGGTATAGGTCATTTTATACTCCGGACTGGCGCTACCGCGATAGCTTTTTATTCCTAATTGGTTAGCGACGTTAGCCACATTGTTGGAATAGTCGCCGCTCAATAATTCCACCGTTAGACCAAGCTTGACCAGTTCTTTCACGGTTTTGGCGGCATCGCTGCGTAGCTGGTCATCAAGTTGGAACCAGCCCATAGGCCCTGTGTTATTGGCTAAAAGTAACCATTGTGCCTGGTCTATGTGCTGTGGTTTTTGGCATTCGTCAGCATTGATACCGGCTAGTGCGAGGGCGAAATCTGGTTGTCCCAAGCGATAAGTGTTGTTTTCTACGGTGCCTTCGATGCCTTGACCAGGATGTACTTTGACGTCAAATGCGGGTAGTTCGGTTGCTGAAAATGCTGCCGCGATAGGGTGTTCTGAATGAGCTTCAAGGGCATTGGCGATGTGCTGGCACTGGTGAAGTGAATAATGAGCAACGGGCTGTGTTTGTAATAATTGCAGCTGGCCAGTGGTGAGGGTGCCAGTTTTGTCGAAAATAATATGGCTGATTTGTGTTAACCCTTCCAGAGTATGCCCGCGACTGACTAATAAGCCGAGCTGCTGCAAGCTTGTGGTTGCTGCAGTCAATGCGGTGGGTGTCGCTAGGGAGAGGGCGCATGGACAGGTTACCACTAATACGGAGAGGGTAATCCAGAAAGCATCTAATGGGCTGACCATGGCCCAGGCAATAGCGACCAGTATTGCTAATACGAGCACTATGGCAATGAAATATTGGGCGATTTTATCCGCTAATTGGGCAATGCGTGGTTTGCTGGCGCGCGCTTGGTCCAGTAACCGTAAAATGCCGGATAAGCGTGTGTGTTGTCCTACCTCCGTGATTTCAATGGTTAATGGGTGCTCTGTGTTGATGCTGCCAGCGACCACGGTATCACCAGGCGCTTTAGTAATGGGTATGAATTCGCCGTTTAAGTGAGATTCATCGGTGCAGCTATGGCCGTTGAGAATAATGCCATCGGCGGGGATAATTTGTGCTGTTTTGACGAGAATATGATCACCGCGTTTCAGGTCCCTTAGCGGCACGATACGTTGTAAGCCTTGTTCAATCAGCGTTGCCGTTTCCGGTAGCAATCGCGTTAGCCGTTGACTGCTTTGATCCATCCGTGTGCGGGCGCGAAATTCAAAAAAACGTCCCAGCAGGAGGAAAAAGGTAAACATGCAAACGGAGTCAAAATAAACCTCTCTGCCACCCAGTAGAGTCGAACCAAAACTCGCTAAATAGGCTGCCAGAATAGCGGCCGAAACGGGTACGTCCATACTCAAATGACGATTTGCGAGGTGTCGACGTGCGGCAGTGAAAAAAGGGCGGGCGGAATAAAACAGCACAGGTGTCGTAATTAGTAGGCTGACCCAGCGTAAAAAATCGCGGTGCTCTGTGCTGATGTTATCAAAGGCACCGGCGTAGAGTGCGGCGGCATACATCATCACCTGCGCCATGCCGACACCAGCAACCCCTAAGCGGCGAATGTAATTGCGGTTTTCAGTTTGCTGTAGTTTGTCTTCGGCGGCACTTTGGTAGGGGTGGGCTTTGTAGCCAATACGGTATATGGCGGCGAGTATGGCACTTAATTTGATGCTATTTGCTTGCCAGTTAATACGCAGCTGATGATTGCTGAGATTAACGCTGCACTGTTTAATGCCTTCGAGTTGCTTGAGCTGGTGCTCAATTAACCAGCTACAGGCGGCGCAGGTGATGCCTTCAATTAAAAAAGTAGCTTCGGTGTTGTGTGGCTCGCTATGGGGCAGTGAGCGGGTGACAAAATCCTCTTGAATATCGGCGCGATCATAGAGTGCTAGCTCGTCGAGTAGCTCATCCTCCAAAGGTTTTGGCGTGATCGCGAGGTCAGTGCGGTACTGGTAATATTGATTCAGCCCCATGCTACTTATGGTGTTGGCCACCGCTTGGCAACCAGGGCAGCACATGGGCTGCTCTGTACCTTCAATCAGGGTGGTGTAGTTAGCTCCCTTAGGTACAGCCAATCCGCAGTGATAACAGTCCGTTGTTAGAGGGTGTGGATTATCCATTGTTTGGCAAAATGGCGGGCTGAGGCTCTATATCAGGCTGAGGCTCTATATCAAGCTGAGGCTCTATGAGGCGCTGGCTATTTGCCTGACTGGTCAATACAAGTGTCTCTTGTCTGGGTAGTGTTGTGCTGCCTAGCAAGCGCCATTGGCGGTTTTGAGGCTCCAGTGAAATATAAAAACGGCCTTTGGGTGGCTCGTTTAATGCGGCGCTAAACAGGTTTTGATTGATTGATTGCAGGGTATAAGTGCGATCCAAATGTTGATTATTGGGTGCGCTAATAGTCAGCACTAAGGTGCCAGAGGGAATTTTTTCACCGGCAAGATACACATTAATCTTATTTGTTTGTTCAGAGAACAGTAGGTTGGCTTGTAGCAACAAGTCACTGGCATGCTGATCCTGCTTAATGCGTTGGTTAATGTTTTGACCTTCCTGATAATAATTTTCGCTCACCATGTTGGGGCTGTTTTGCACTGCAATGCTAATAGTGAAAATGCAGGCGATGACGGCTGTGGTGGGTAGCGATATCAAAAACCAGGGCCAAAATTGACGGTACCAAGGTGTTTTTTTAGACGTATTCAAAGTGATTGCTCGGTGATTTATTAATAACGGATGTGTGGGCCGATAAAGCGTGTTTCTTCACTGACCAGAGTGCTGTTGTCTGCAGTGGTGACGATAAGCTCAACGGGTGTATTGACATTGGGTAGTAACGCGGGATCAATTTGCGCGCGTAACACCACCTCGGTGCGTTTGCCTGCAGCGACTTCAAACGCTGAGTTCCCCAGCAATAATAACCCATCAATGCCTACTATAGTGACCTGATAGCGTTGTGTTGCTTGACTCATATTGAGTACTTTTAGGGTATAACTGTTTTCAATCATGCCTTCGACGGTGGTGTGGTAGAGAACCCCGCGGTCGCGAAGGACGTCAATTTGCAACGGTGTACGGGTAATAATGGCGACGCTAAAAACAGTTAGCATCAGTGCCAGTGCTGCGCCGTAGCCGAGCAGCTTGGGCCGTAGTAAGCTATGTTCCTGCTTGTGTTGTAGGCGGTTTTCGGTGGTGTACTTTATCAAGCCTTTCGGGTATTCCATTTTGTCCATGATCTCGTCACAGGCGTCAATGCACAGGGCGCAGTTAATACATTCGTATTGCAGGCCGTCACGAATATCAATACCAACGGGGCATACCTGCACACACATTTGGCAGTCTATGCAGTCACCGAGTCCTTCAGCTTGATAGTCGATGTCTTTTTTTCGCGCGCCACGAGACTCGCCACGTTCTGGATCGTAGGAGACGACGAGTGTGTCGCCGTCAAACATGGCAGCTTGAAAACGCGCATAGGGGCACATGTACATGCACACCTGTTCGCGTAACCAGCCAGCGTTACCGTAGGTGGCACCAGTAAAAAAAACAATCCAGAAAATTTCCCAATTGCCGAGATTAAAGGCCAACATATTGGGTAATAGCTCGCGAATGGGGCTGAAGTAACCGACAAAGGTTAAGCCGGTTAATAACGCAATACCAATCCACAGGGTGTGTTTTGCGATCTTGCGAATAATTTTATTTACTGACCAGACGTCTTGATCAAGTTTGATACGGGTATTACGGTTGCCTTCTGTGACCTGTTCGGCCCACATGAAAATACTGGTCCACACTGTTTGTGGGCAGGTATAACCGCACCAAACGCGGCCCAGCCAGGTGGTGATAGTAAATAGGGCAAAGGCTGAAATAATGAGTAGCGCAGCGAGTAGAATAAAGTCCTGCGGCCAAAAGGTTAGCCCTATAATGTGGAACTGACGGCTGGGTAAATCAAAAAAAACCGCTTGGCGGGTACCCCAATTTATCCACGGTAGCAGAAAGTAGCCAAGTAATAGTGGCCAGCCCGTAAAGAGGCGAATTTTTTGGAAAAAACCAGTAATTTTGCGGGTATAGATCTGCTCGCGTTTTTTGTACAGATCATAGACTTCCGGTTCGACGTGCAATACGGCATCGTCTGGTAAATCAATGTCTTGAAGCGGAATTTTATCGTTCATCAGCGATTGGGCTCTGTGCCCGAAACCTTTTTAAAATTGATGGTCCTTTATCTTTCGCCGCCGAGTGTTGCTCGGCGGCTAGCTTTATTATCGCGCCTTTGCAGAGAGACTGTAAACGTAGGCAGAAACCAGGTGCACTTTGTCGTTGCCCAATAAAAGGTTCTGGGCTGGCATGTTGCCGGCACGACCATTGCGAATAGAGTGGCGAATAAGCTCAGGTGAGCCACCATATAACCAGACATTATCAGTTAGGTTGGGTGCGCCAAGCATTTGGTTTCCTGAGCCATCAGCCGCATGGCAAGCGGCACAGTAAGTATTAAAGACTTTTACGCCTTGTTTGGCGATATCTTCATTAACTTCTCGGCCGCTAAGTTTCATCACGTGCTCAGCAACAGCGTTGACATTTTTTTCGCCGATAATAGGTAACCATGCAGGCATTGCCCCATTACGACCGCCTATAATGGTGGTTTTAATGGTCTCGCCATCACCGCCATATAGCCAGTCATTATCGGTTAGGTTAGGGAAACCGTAGGCACCGGTTCCTGCTGAACCGTGACAAACAGCACAGTTATTGGCGAAGATACGTTGGCCTGAGAGTAATGCTTGCTCGTTGTCCTGTAGTGCTTCTATCGTTTGTGAAGCATAACCGGCATATAGGTCCGCATACCTTTCGTCAGCGGCTTGAATCTCTTCTTGCCAAGCAGCCTCTGGTGACCAGTCTAAAGCACCTTTATAGGAACCCAGACCAGGGTAGAGCACTAAGTAGCCTAGCGCGAAAACAACGGTCAACATAAAACCCTTGAACCACCAGTTTGGCAGTGGGTTGTCGTATTCTTCAATGCCATCGTAGACATGGCCGGTTGTGTGTACGTCTGTACCGGGTTGTTTCTCGCCCTTACGATTGGCTAATAAAATCCAGACACAGAAGGCGATAGTGCCGAGGGTAATGATTATAATCCATGCGCTCCAAAAACTACTCATGGTTGGATTTTTCCTCCTGGGAATCGTTGTTTATCTCGTCGTCGGCAAAGGGTAATTGTTCGGCTTCATTAAAACGGCCTTTATTTTTGGCGCTGTAGGCCCAAAAACAAACACCGAGAAATGAAATCATGACCAATAATGTGGTGATGCCGCGGATATCAGTTGCGTCCATAATGGTGACCAATGTTAGCGCTTATTCTGAATTACGGTGCCAAGTTGTTGCAGGTATGCAACCAGGGCATCGATCTCGGTTTTGCCTTTTACCGCATCAGCAGCGTTGGCAATTGCCTTGTCCGTAAACGGAACGCCGACAGAGCGTAAAGCGGTCATTTTTTTAGCCGTGTATTTGCCGTCCAGCTTGGTGGTGAAAAGCCATGGAAAAACGGGCATGTTAGATTCAGGGACTACGTCACGGGGATTGTAAAGGTGAGCGCGGTGCCATTCGTCACTGTAACGGCCGCCAACACGAGCCAAGTCAGGCCCAGTGCGCTTTGAGCCCCACAAAAAAGGATGGTCATAGACGCTTTCGCCTGCGACGGAATAATGTCCATAGCGCTCTGTTTCGGCGCGGAAGGGACGAATCATTTGACTGTGGCAGACGTTACAGCCTTCGCGGATGTAAATATCACGACCCTCAAGTTCTAGCGCTGTTAAGGGCTTTAAGCCTTCAACCGGTTGGGTAGTTTCTTTTATGAAGAACAAAGGGACAATTTCGGCCAAGCCACCTAAGCTGATGACAATGACCACGAGTATGGCCATCAGACCAATATTTTTTTCTACAATTTCGTGATTCATGGTTATTTTTATCCTTCAGCTACGGTTGTGGACGGAGCAGAATTAAAGACTTTTGGTGCTTTAATCGTTCTGTAAACGTTGTAAGCCATGAGCAGCATGCCGGTTAGGAATATAGCACCGCCAATAGCACGGATTATATAGCCGGGATAGCTGGCCTCAACCGACTGGATAAAGCTGTAGGTTAGGGTGCCGTCATCGTTAAAGGCACGCCACATCAGGCCTTGCATTAGACCGTTTACCCACATGGCGGCAATGTAGAGTACGGTGCCAATAGTGGCTAACCAGAAATGCGTGTTGATTAAAGCCGTGCTGTACATATCTCCCGCTTTGCGGCCGAAAACGGCTGGTAGCATGTGATAAATAGAGCCGATAGATATCATGGCAACCCAGCCTAGGGCGCCTGAATGTACGTGGCCGATAGTCCAGTCAGTGTAGTGAGATAGTGCGTTGACTGTTTTTATTGCCATCATTGGGCCTTCGAAGGTAGACATACCGTAGAAGGACAACGACACCACAAGGAATTTAAGAATTGGATCGGTGCGCAGTTTTTCCCAAGCGCCCGATAGCGTCATGATGCCGTTAATCATGCCGCCCCAAGAAGGTGCTAGCAGGATGATCGACATCACCATACCTAGTGTTTGTGTCCAGCTAGGCAGCGCTGTGTAGTGCAGGTGGTGAGGGCCGGCCCAAATATAAGTCGCAATCAGTGCCCAGAAATGCACGATCGATAAACGATAGGAATAAACCGGGCGCTCAGCCTGTTTAGGGACGAAATAGTACATCATGCCCAGAAAGCCGGCCGTCAGGAAGAAGCCGACTGCGTTATGGCCATACCACCATTGAATCATGGCATCTGTTGCACCAGAGTAAATGGAGTAGGACTTAAACAGGCTAACGGGAACCGCCATGCTATTAACGATGTGCAATACTGCAACAGTTAAGATGAATCCGCCAAGGAACCAGTTGGCTACGTATATATGCTTGGCTTTGCGTTTGACAATGGTACCGAAGAACACAACGGCGTAACTAATCCATACCACAGCGATTAGCAGGTCAATGGGCCATTCTAATTCTGCGTATTCCTTCGAGCTAGTGAACCCCATCGGCAGGGTGATTGCCGCCAAGACGATAACCAGCTGCCATCCCCAGAAGGTGAAATTGGCTAATGCCGGTGCAAATAGCTTGGTCTGGCAAGTGCGCTGCACAATATAATAGGATGTGGAAAAAAGCGCACATCCGCCGAATGCAAAAATCACCGTATTGGTGTGTAATGGGCGCAGACGGCCATAGGAGAGGAATGAAAAATCGGTATACATGATGGCAGGCCAGGCCAGCTGAGATGCAATAATTACGCCTATCAGCATTCCGATAACGCCCCAGACTACTGTCATGACGGCAAACTTACGAATTACGCCGTAGTTATACGTTGGGTGTTCACTGGTGGTACTCATTGATTTCCCTGTAGTTGAAAAAGTAGTTAAAAAAATTAATTAAAGAGGCCGTTTATACAAAGAGTTAAAAAAACAGATAAAACAAAAAAATAGGGCAAGTTTAATGCACTATTTTGTGACTCTACCATATGGCCTATGTTTGGGTTGCATAATGCGCACAGCCGTAATTAAATGCGGCGTGCATTCTACATCAAAAATGCACGCTATAAAAACAATACTGACATGAACTTTATAACAGATTTTGATAATGGTGAAACGACCCTTGTGCTGGCCCACGGTGCAGGCGCGTCAATGGATAGCCATTTCATGAATGTCATTGCAACAGGTGTTTCCAAGAGCGCTATTAGGGTGGTTCGTTTTGAATTTCCTTATATGCAAACGCGGCGTAGTACCGGTAACAAAAGGCCCCCTGACAGGCAATCGGTTTTATTGGCCTGTTGGCGAGAAATAATTGCGCAGCTGGGCAACCCTAAAAAGTTGATTATTGGCGGCAAATCAATGGGGGGGCGAATGGCTAGTTTGTTAGCCGTAGAGCTCGACGTAAAAGGCTTGGTATGTTTAGGCTATCCATTTCATCCCGTGGGTAAGCCCGATCGGTTACGGGTAGATCATCTGCATCGTATTAGTGTACCGACATTAATACTTCAAGGTGAACGAGATGCGTTGGGCAATAAAGAGCAGGTGGCTGGTTATGGTTTGCCGCCTGAATTTCAGCTTCGTTGGTTGCCAGATGGTGATCATGATTTTAAACCCAGAGTGAGATCAGGTTATAGTCACCAACATAATTTAGACTTGGCTATTAGCTCGATGGTTGATTTTATCCGCCTCTGTTAATGTGATTCTCGGTATTTATACGGCTGGTTGGTGATGACGATAGTGCTATACTGCTGCCATTTTTAATATTTGCTGGACTAAAGTAAGCGATGAGCATTTTTGAACTTCAGGCAGACCACCAGATGGATGCCAGCGGGCTATTTTGTCCAGAACCGGTGATGATGTTGCATAATAAAGTGCGCGACATGGCCGATGGCGAGCTGCTAGAAATTGTTGCCACAGACCCGTCAACTGAACGGGATATACCTAAATTTTGCCAGTTTTTAGGGCATCAACTAGTCGCTAATACCAGTGCTAATGAGTGCTTTTACTATCTAATTCGCAAAGGTTCTAAATAATAGTCGCGCTCTAGTGAGTGATTTTTATGCACGATGCCAATGATCTGATTGAGATCTTTAATGATCTTTTTGTTAGACCCTTTAATACTGAGTTGATAGCCGGTGGTGAAGAGCCCGTTTACTGTCCAGCCAAGGCTTCTGGTGACCGCCATGGCATTGTGTTTTGCCATGATTATTTTTCCAGTGCGTTACATGAGGTTAGTCATTGGTGTATCGCCGGAGCACAGCGCCGTGAATTAGTTGATTTTGGCTATTGGTATGCGCCGGATGGACGTTCAACTGCGCAACAAAAAGCATTTGAAGGGATGGAAATTAAACCCCAAGCGCTCGAATGGATTTTTTCGCTGGCAGCCAATGTTAAATTTTGCGTTAGTCTGGATAATCTGATGGGTGACGAAAGTGGTGGGCAGTGCGATAGCGTTGATTTTACTCGGCGTGTTGGGGAGCAGGTGATCAGTTACCTGATCAATGGTTTGCCGGGTCGTGCCCACAGTTTTACTAAAAAACTACTGACCTTTTATCAGCCGCACCATCGCTACGCCGACTTCTGTGATGCGGCCTTTTGTGTTGTCTCTGAACACGTTAATAAGCCATTGATGGTTTAAATATTTGCGGTCTCATTTATTCTTTAGTCTAAAAAAACGCGCTGCATTGGCTGTTGTCGTAGCGGCTAATGTTTGCTCGCTTTTATTAACACAACGGCTGACTGTTGTAAGTATATGCGGTAAATAGCAGGGCTCATTTTTGCCTTTTTTTGGTTTTGGACGCAGGGTTCTAGGCAATAGATAGGGAGCATCTGTTTCTAGCATGAGACGGTGTTCGGGTATTTTTTTAACCAGTTCCTGTAAATGTAAGCCGCGACGTTCGTCGCAAATCCAGCCAGTAATACCAATGTGTAAGTCGAGTTCCAAATACGCTTCTAGCTCCTGCTCGTTACCCGTAAAGCAATGTATGACAGCATCACAAAGACTATTTCGGTAGTCTTTGAGCCGCTCGTAAAAGGCCTGGTGTGCATCGCGTTGGTGCAGGTAGACGGGTAATTGTAACTCGGCGGCAAGTTCTAATTGTGCCTCAAAACAGCGAATTTGTTGCGCTGGTGTAGAATAATTGCGATTAAAATCCAGACCGGTTTCACCAATGGCTTTGACCTGAGGGCAGGAGGCCAGTTGACGAATAGTGCCAATGCTAGCGTTATCGAGAGTTTTAGCTTGGTGTGGATGAATGCCTGCCGTTGCATAACACCCCGGATACTGCTGACATAATTCAATAGCTTGTCGACTATCGGCAATGTCACTGCCAATCAACAGCAGTTGTGTCACGCTAGCTTGGCGGGCGCGCTCCAGTACGTCATGGTGGCGTTGGTCAAATGCGGAGCTGGTTAGATTGACTCCAATATCAAATAATACGGTCATACTGCTCAGGCCTGTGTGAAAGTCGTAGGGGCAGGAGAAATTAACGCTAGTGTCTATTTTGCATAGTCATAGCATAACCTAGCTGGTGCAGCGAGGACGAGGCAAAACGCTTTTAGAGGCGGCTTGCTAGAGAATTGTCATTGATAAAAGCGGTGTGTGAGACATAGGTATGCCGAGTTGCTGGCGACGGTGTGCGTAAATAGCGCGGTAGGTTAGCACGTTTTTTACATACTGACGGGTTTCTTTAAAAGGAATGCTTTCGATCCATATGTCCATCGGTAGGCGGTGTGTCGTTTTAAGCCATTCTTTAACTCGGCGTGGACCTGCGTTATAGGCGGCAATGGCATAGATCACATTATCGTCAAATTGCTTTATCAGTGAGTGGAAGTAGGCGCTGGCAAGTTCTACGTTCTTCTGTGGGTCGAACAATTGTTGGCGGGAGCGGTAGGCTATTTTATGTTTGCGGGCCACATGGCTTGCTGTAGTAGGCATCATCTGGATTAGTCCGCGAGCGCCTTTAGGTGATACTGCCCCTGGTGCTAGGGCGCTTTCTTGGCGAGCCATTGCGAGTAGCAGGTTACTAGTTGAAGGCTGTTTTTTTGCGGCGAGGATAATGATTTTTTCGAAACTCAGAGGGAAGCGCAGTTGCAAGTCATGCCAGCGTTTTGCCTTGCTTGCGCTGAGGATTGCTTGGCTGCTCCAGCCTAATTCCTGAGCATAATATGCCGCTGTGTAATGCTGTGTTTTATTAAAATCAAGAGTTGCCTGGTGCCATTCTCGGCGTGCTTCGATAACTTGTTTTGAATGTAATAGTTCGCGAGCACGTATAATGCTAGACCGTTGTTTGAAGCGGGCTAAAAAATCACTGTCAATGGGGTAACGCTGCGCGTTCATTTGATAAGGCTGTTGTAAATAATCGGCGGCCAAGAAACTGTAATAATCACGCTGCTGGGCCAGCGCGTGTAAATACTTTTGCAGCGTTTCCCTAGTGATAATGCCGGTTTTGAACTGTGCCCGTCGCAACCAGTACTGACTGTGGGTATTGTTGATCGCAGCAGCGGATAATTGCTGCGTGAGCGAAATAATCAGCGGCCAGTCCTGCTGGCGAATAGCGAGGCGAATGCCAGCTTCAAATGTCTCGTCCTTCACATATGAGGAGTAGCGTTGCAATGCTTCCTGATAGATTTGGCTGTTATTTTGGTGTGCCAGAAACAACATGATGTGACGGTTAATAAGAGTGCTTTGCTGGGCATTGAAATGTTGGGTGGTTTGATACTTGGGCCAAAGCTGATAAGCCAGCAGTGAATTTTTTCGCGCCAGACGTTTGAATCCATGTAGCACAACATCGCGGTGCTTAGCATTGAAGGACTTAAATTGGCTGATTTTTTTAAGCTGTTCGGGGTAACGGTATATTTGGCGATAAAGTTTGCCTAGGGCTTGGTCCTTAGGTGACATAAAACGTATTAAGTAGCGTGCAAATTTGGAATTATTTGCTTGCATGGCGTTGGTAAAACGCTGCCAAGCCATGCTGTCTGTTAGCCGGTTATTTTTAATCCATAGCGCAAATATTGGATTGCAGGCGTCGGGTTGTGATTTTCCTACTAGCCAAAATTCTGCAACGCGGTCAAAGGCTTGTTCTGTTTGGCCTATTTTGTGTTGCGCCCACAGAGCGTAACAATGTAATTCGGTACTTTTAGTCTGCGAATCAAAATGATTGAGATACTGCGGCCATTGCCGTGAAGTGGCTAACCGTTTGAGCCATTGATGTTTTATAGGGCCTGCTAAGGGTGTTGAGGACCCGATGGTTAAAAATGCGGCTAATTGGGCCTCTGCGGTCGTTATTGATAGCGTGCTGAAACGTTGATGCAGGTATTGGTACTCTAGATAGGGATATAGTGGGTAATGGGTGAGCTTTTTGCGTAGCATTCGGTACGAGTTGAAGTCGCGTTTTTCAAGTGTTTTTAGCGCCACTTGATAATCATTACGTGCTTGCTGCCAATTGTACTCGGCTAGCGCAACGTTGGCGTGGAGTACGATTGGTGTTAGTACGGTTGCTAATAGGCGAGCAAACCGATTTTTGTGGGGGAAACACATACGGGCTAGTTTTTACCCACGCGCACGGCAAGAATATCACATTGAGCGCCATGTAAAACCCCGTTGCAGGTAGAGCCTAATAACAGCGATAGGCCATAGCGGCCATGACTGCCGACGACAACCAAGTCGGCCTGTAGTTCTTTAGCTAGGCGATGGATTTCATTTTGTGGCTGGCCAACGACAATGTGCTGGTCTGTTGCTGGAATGCCAAAGCGACCGGAAAATTCAGCGATCTTGCTGTTAGCATGTTGGTCGAGCTGTTCTTGGATTGCGCTGATATCCATTGGAATGTCGCCACCATAGGCAAAATTGATGGGTTCGATAGTATGTATCAAGCTGAGTTTTGCACTGTTTTGTTGTGCTAATACGGCCGCGCGCTCAGCAACAGTTGAAGACTCGTCGGATAAATCGACCGCAACGAGTATGTGTTGGTATTGGGGCATATGTTGAACCTCCTATCTTGTTAAATGCGGGGAGCCCTCGGCCATACTGACTGCGCTCACCAATACGTTATGCTGAGGTCTCGGGGTTTAAAAGCATTAGGACCCACTAAACTTGAGCCTTTTGCCTGTTAAAGCGCCGCTGGCCCGTTTCACAATAGAATATCCAGGCTATACGCTTTATCATGATAGCAACTGTATTCCGTGCCAAACCCTTTGGCACGGTTATTTTCTTCATATTATTTGCATCTCTAACATTGAGTTTATCTACAGTATGGCATTTCTTATTATTGCATTGACGGTCACTCTTGTTTTAGGTTCCGCTCTTTGGGTGTTGCCTTCCCCTCGTGAGCGCGGGCAAATGGCTATGCGTCGAGAGGCCATGTTGAAGGGGCTGCAGGTGAAGTTAACAAAAATTAAAGACCGAGAATACCCTGGCGAACAGATACAATGTATCGAGTATGGGTTGGCGCATCGACGCGCACAGGGTCTCAAATTACAAACGTGGATGTTATACCGGCAGACAGAAAATGACAGGGCGTCACTATCGGTACGCGAGGCAGGGATTTCTGGCTGGTTTTATGATCGTGACCAAGGTTCTTACCGCTTTGATGATAGTGAGACTATGTCGATGTTGTTGGCGCAACTGCCAGAGGATGTGATGGCAGTCCAGTGCACCGTTGGCGCTTTATCAGTGTATTGGCAAGAACGGGGCGAAATGGATGATGTGGCTGCTATTTTGACGGTGTTGACGGGGCTGCAAAACTGCTAAGACTTCAAAATGATGTTGCTGCGCTTAGAGTTCCTGCTCGGCACTGATCTCGGCACTGGTCTGTGCCTGTTTAAATTTAAGCTGACACTCTAAATAGGTAAACCATCTAAATTTTCTTTTAGCCTGTTGTTGCTGTGCATGATGGAACAAAAAAAGACGTAACTTTATGGCTTTCATCCGTGCGCTTGAGGAGTTATCTGATTGGCAGAATTGTTGCAGTGCAGAGTAGATGAAGCGTTCATTTTCTTCGCTTTGTCTATGCAAATAGCGGCGTGTAAAACTAAGTACTCTGGCGTAATCTCGTGTGTATGATGGGCGATTTTTTCTTTGCTCACAGTGACTAGTCATTATAATCCCCGCGACTAAACTCTGTTTTACCATTGTTGAGATCGGTGCGTAGTTTTTCAAAATTGATCAGGCGCGAGCCACCAACTTTAACCGTCGGTATGGTACGTGTTGCAACCCAGCCCCTAACGGTTGTCCTAGTCTTGCCTATAAAAAAAGCAAATTGTTCCTGTGACATGAGTGGCGGAATGGCGACTAAATTGATTTTTGCGTCTAACTCCATGGAAGAATCCTTTCTCTGAAGTGTTAAGCGAGCGTTTATTAATGACAATTGATGTAGTATTGATAGAATCAAATGGAATCAAATGGAGACACGGACCTACATTGTATTTAATACAATATAGATCATAACCAAAATGGTACTTAATACAATCTATTTTTTTGGTTTTATGCTGTTATGACTATTGGAAAAAGAGTTAAAGATATTTTGTCTGTACGTGGCATGCCAAGTAAGTTGGGTGATACCACTGATGTTGATAAAGATACTTGGAATAACATCAAATTTGGCAAACAGAAAGCCAACGAAGAGCATATTGAGGCGATGTGTGATGCGTTGCCAGCATTCAAGATGTGGATTGGCTGTGGCATGTCCAAGCCTGAGCATGGCCAGTATAGTCCCGAGGTTCGCGAGCCAGGCAAAGTTTATCTAAACGAAGATAAACCTACAAAAGAGTAGTGGCTGTCGATGACCATGGCTAAACAGCTTCGCTAAGCGCAAGCAGCGCTTTGCCTGTGCAGTAAATCCCTGTACTATGCGCCCATTCTAACGGGGCCTTGAAAATGCACTTCCCCCCTAATATCTTTTTGCAAATACCCCGAAAAATTGAGATTTGTCCACTATGAGTGAAGGTGAAAAACTTCAAAAGGTTCTGGCCCGATTAGGTTTTGGTTCGCGTCGTGAAATTGAGCGTTGGATCAGCGAAGGTCGTATTCAAGTGGACGAGCGGGTGGCGACGCTGGGTGATCGAATTACCGGCAAGGCGCGTGTAAAGGTTGATGGCCGCGCCGTTAAAATGGCAGGAGCAGATAAGACTACGCGGCTGCTGTTATATAATAAGCCTGAGGGTGAAGTGTGTTCAGCGCGCGATCCTGAGGGTCGTAAAACGATCTTTGATCGCTTGCCAAAGCTGCAGGGCGAACGTTGGATTGTGGTGGGGCGGTTAGATATTAATACCACGGGTTTATTGTTATTCACCACCGATGGTGAATTGGCTAATAAATTAATGCACCCATCCAGTGAGATTGACCGTGAATATTTAGTGCGAGTATTGGGCACTGCCGATGGTCAAATGCAGGAAAACCTCAAGGCCGGTGTTGAGTTGGAAGATGGGCCGGCGCAGTTTACCGATATTGTTGATGGTGGCGGCGAAGGGGTTAACCACTGGTATTATGTCTGCCTTAAAGAGGGACGTAACCGTGAAGTACGACGTTTGTGGGAGTCTCAGGGATTGCAGGTCAACCGCCTTAAACGTGTCCGTTTTGGGCCGGTTTTTCTTCCCTCTAGACTGAAGGCTGGGCAGTACGAATTTTTACCCCAGAAAATAGCCAATGTTGTTTATGACGCGGTGGGCTTGTCGCGCTGTAAAGTAAAAGGCTTGCGGGCAGAAGAAAAGGCCGATCAGGAACGACAGCAGCGTAAAAAAGCACGCCGCTAGGATACTTTTCAGAATGGATTCTGACCTAGTCTAGGCGCTTGCTGCGAAATTCACTTTGCAGCCTAGGCTACCCTCTCTTGCTACGCAATTCACCTTGTACCCCAGGGCACCCTCTCTTGCTACGCAATTCACCTTGTACCCCAGGGCATCCTCTCTTGCTACGCAATTCACCTTGTGCGCCAGAATTTTTGATATACGTGATGCCTATACTAGGCCTAGGCATCGGCCTCACTATAGCGCTGCCTTGGTGTTATTGCGCGTCGATGGATTGACCATTGATGGTAAGACTATCGGATCCCATTAGATATAAGTACGCGGGCATAATCTGAGCGGGCGTAGGGTGTTGCTCTGGGTTTTCTCCTGGATAGGCGGTCGCGCGCATACGGGTACGAGTAGCGCCGGGATTGACGCAGTTAATGCGAATATTAGAAATACCATCTTGCTCATCCGCTAGTGTTTCCATTAAGCCATGGGTGGCAAATTTTGATACACCATAGGCGCCCCAGAAAGCGCGCCCCTGTCGGCCAACACCTGAGGAAGTAAAGATGACAGAGGCGTCGTTTGCCTGATCTAACACGGGTAATAGTGCTTTGCTGAGTAAGAAGGGTGCGGTGACGTTGATGTGCATGACTTGCTGCCACGTTTTTTCATCGTAATTAGCGATGGGTGTACGTTGTCCCAGCATGCCGGCGTTGTGCAGTAGGCCGTCAAGATGACCAAATTCGTCGGTTATCATGTCCGCTAATTGTTGATAATTTTCCGCAGTGGCTGTCTCTAAGTTGAGCGAGACAATGACCGGTTTTGGCCATCCATTGGCCTCGATTTCATCGTAAATAGCATCTAACTTTTTACGGCCTCGCCCGAGTAAAATGACGGTGGCGCCATGGGCTGCATAACTCAAGGCAGCTGCTTTGCCAATGCCGTCGCCTGCACCAGTGACCAAAATAATGCGATTTGTTAATAGGTTTTCAGGGGCTGAATAGTTGTACATAAAAATCCTAAGTTTTTGGGAGTATCTGCACAAAAATTATTTTGCTCTGTGCAAAGGCCCCAGCGGGTTCAATTCAGTGTGCTCAATAAGGCGATCAGCTCATCGGGCTGTTGGATAGTATAGTCGGCCTGCCAACTGTTGGTATCCTCGTTGTCGTCAATGTAGCCATATAGAGCTGCTACGGTGATCATGCCAGCATTGCGGCCGGCTTCTATGTCACGGCGATGATCACCGACGTATAAAGTGTTTTCTGGATGGCAATTTAAAATTTTACACGCCAAGTACATGGGTTCTGGGTGAGGCTTGCGATGGCTAACGTCGTCAGGGCAAACAAGTGCAGCGTAGGCTGGCTGCAAATTTATAGTGTTAAGTAGCGGTTCACTAAAGGGGCGAGGTTTGTTGGTGACAACACCCCAGGGTAAGCCCATTGAGTCAATATGAGTTAACAACGCCTCTATGCCAGCAAAGGGGCAGGTGTGATGGGCAACATCGTTACCGTAATTGTGCAGTAATTCGTGGTACAGACGGGTGTGTTCCGGTTCACCTATACGGGTGTTGAAGCCTAGCGATATCATGGCGTTGCCGCCATTGGAAACCACTTTGCGGATGTCGTTAAAGGAGCGTTTGGTTTTGCCTTCGCGTACCAGTAATAGGTTGAGCGCATTGGCGAGATCACGTGCGGTATCGAGTAGGGTACCGTCGAGGTCAAACAGCACTGCCTCTATGGGGTTATGCTGGTCTGCTGGCATTTTAGTCGGCCTTGGCTGTGTCAACAGGCTTGAGCGTATTAACAGGCTTGTCCGTGTCAACAGCTTTGCTGGTGTGCATTAGGTAGTTAACGGAAACATCAGCAGCTAGTTTGTAGTGCTTTGTGAGCGGGTTGTAAACCATGCCGGTGGAATCTTTGATGGTTAAACCGGTGTCTCTTGCCCAGCGAGAAAGTTCGGAAGGGCGAATGAATTTAGCGTAATCATGGGTGCCGCGAGGTAGCATGTTGAGTAGGTACTCGGCACCGATAATGGCAAATAAATAAGCCTTTGGGTTGCGATTGATAGTCGATAGAAATAACTGGCCGCCGGGTTTCAGCATGCGGTAACAGGCCTTGATGATGGAGGCAGGATCAGGGACGTGTTCGAGCATTTCCAAG
>Ga0233427_10002039_pt1 | contig 19941 bp, 24 predicted proteins | sample SI_118_April2016_5_FD_179885 | JGI IMG/M metagenome (GOLD analysis project Ga0233427, IMG submission 179885) | Seawater microbial communities from Saanich Inlet, British Columbia, Canada - SI_118_April2016_100_MG | ecosystem: Environmental > Aquatic > Marine > Inlet | place: Canada: British...
TTTATTTTTTTTGGAAATAAAAAACTAAAAGGTTTACCAATTTTGACAAAAAAACTTGCAATTTTAAAGTATCTTACATTTGGTAGAGTTATTGATAAAAAATTTCTTAATAATCTATCAAAAAAAGATCTCTCATAGTTTTTTTCTATATACTTTCTGCCATGATCAATTACGTGCATATAATTTACTCCAGCAGGACAAGTGGTCATACAGCTATAGCATGAAAGACATTTATCAATATGTTTAACTACTTTTTCAGATGGCTTCTTATTATTTTCTAACATGTCTTTTATTAAATAAATTCGCCCTCTAGGACCATCCAATTCATCTCCAAGAATTCCATACGTTGGACAAGTAGCATTACACATTCCACAATGAACACATTTTTTAAAAATTTTTTCAGTTGATTGATTGTCTTTATCTTTTAGCTGTGTGTTAGAAAAATTTGTTTGCATTAAATCTCTCGATACATTTTACCTGGATTAAACAAGCCCTTAGGATCAAAACTATCTTTGATTTTTTTTGATATCATTAGCTTCGTATTATCAGTTGAAAATACTTTTTCTTTAAAATCAAAATTTTCTGATTTCATAATGATGGTCATATATCCTTCATTCTTACTTATAAACTCTCTAATTTGTCCAATTTTATCATCCTCATTATCGAGGACTTCTATCCAGAATAAAGAGCCAGACCAATCAACAAAATATTTAAACTTGTTACCCAAAAATTTCATTAAATTTTCTGAATTAGATGGTGGAATAACCGCTCTTAATAAATTGTTTTTTGTATTAGTGAAGAGTTCTAAATTATTTACTTTTATCCAAAATGGAACTGATTGATGATTATCTAAAATTGATGTTTCGTAATTTTTAAGCTCTAATTCTTTACTTATATCTTTTAATCTTTCTTGAACAGATACTTTGTCTCCCTCTATTCTAATAGCTAAAAAAGGACCTTCATTATTAAGATCATTAAATTTAAAAACTCTATTTTTGTTTAAATCAAATTTTTTATTTTTTGGTTCATCTGGAAAATAAGTTGCTCCTGAAATTTCATTACTTGAACCTAAAATTTTATCAAAAAGGGAGGAGATAATTTTCCTGTCATCTAAATATATAGCAATAGTATTTTGAAATATTTTTTTTGGTGAAACTTTTAATATTACTTCAGTGAGTGCAACTAAAGTTCCAAAGGAACCAGACACTACTTTAGATAAATCGTATCCAGTAACATTTTTTACCACTGTTCCGCCTGATTTTATAATGTCTCCCTTACCATTTACCCCTTTAAACCCTAATACAAAATCTCTAACATTTCCTACTTTAAATCTACGTGAGCCAGCAAAATTTGTAGCAATACATCCGGCAGCTGTTCCTTTATTTGACTCACCATCTTTAATGTAACCAAAATCTAAAGGCTCAAATGCTAACTGTTGATTATGTTTTTCTAAAATATTTTCTATAGTTTTGATTGGAGTTCCAGCCAACACTTTGATGTAGAGTTCTTCAGGCAAATATTCAATAACACCATTTAATTGAGACAGATCAAGTGTTTTTGCGGCTTGAACATTATAACCAATATATCTTTTACTATTTGTTCCATGCAAATTTATTGGTAGTTTTTTTTTATAAAATTCTTTTACTAAATTTGATACTTCAATTTCTGTATCAGGTTTTAGATGATTAGAATCTTGGTAGATCTGGGAATTTTTCTTCTCCGCTGTGAACATGAACTCTCCCCTCCTCCGCACATTTTCTTAATATAGGATATACTTTTCCTGGATTTAAAAGATTTTTTATATCTAATGATTTTTTTATATCTAATTGTTGTTGAATATCATCGTTATTAAATGCTTCGCACATTAATTCACGTTTTTCTATTCCTACACCATGTTCTCCTGTTAAAGCACCACCCATTTTTACACATGCTTTTAATATTTCTGAGCCAAACTCTTCTGTTTTTTTCAATTCTTCTTTTTTACTTCCATCAAATAATATTAAAGGATGCAAATTACCATCACCAGCATGAAAACCATTTGCTACAGCTAGGTTATACTTTTTTGAAAGTCTGGTAATTTCTTTTAAAATTTCTGATAATTTCCCTCTTGGAATAGACCCATCCATGCAATAATAGTCTGGTGCCATAGCTCCACATGCAGGAAAAGCAGCTTTTCTTCCTGACCAAAAAGCCATTCTCTCTTTTTCATTTCTACTAAGTTTAAAACTATTTGAATTGTTTTTTTGAGAAATCTTTTCTATTTCTTTGAGCATGTTATCAACCTCAGAGTTTGTTCCGTCAAGCTCAACAATCATAAGAACTTCAGCATCCATTGGATATCCTGCTTTGGCAAATTTTTCTGTAGCATCTATTAAAGCTTTATCCATAATTTCCATCCCTGCCGGAACAATACCACTAGAGATAATTTCAGTTACACAATTTCCACCGTCCTCTATAGTTGGAAAACCAACCAATGCTGCTTTGACCGTTTGAGGATTTTTTAAAATTTTGACAGTTACTTCAGTAATAACTCCAAGTAATCCCTCTGAACCGCAAATAAGTCCCATTAAATCATAACCTTCTTGATCTAAAGTTTTTCCACCTAATCTACATACGGTTCCATCCATCAAAACCATCTCTGCACCTAAAATATTATTTGTTGTTGTTCCGTATTTTAAAGAATGAACTCCTCCTGAGTTTTCAGCTACATTTCCACCAATTGAACAGGCTAATTGACTTGATGGATCGGGTGCATAATAATATCCCTTGTGTTTAACAGCATGAGTTATTGATAAGTTAGTAACACCTGGTTGTGTAACAACACATCTATTATTAAAATCAATTTCAAGAATTTTATTAAATTTTCCTAATCCTAAAACAATTGCATCTTTTAAAGGTAATGCTCCACCTGATAATCCAGTACCTGCTCCCCTTGGTATAACTTTTATATTTTCATTATTACAATATTTTAAAATTTCACTAACTTCTTGTGTGTTCTCAGGTAACACAACAGCTAGTGGCGTATTTTTATAGACTGCTAAAGCATCTGTTTCGTATGGTTTAATCTCATCTAATTCACTTAAAACATTATCTTTATTTACAATTTTTTTAAGATCAGAAACTATTAGAGATTTCTTAGAAATTATATTTCTATCTACTTTGGGTAGAGCTAATTCAGACATTAGGACTAGCCTAACATTTTTTTGATATTTTCCAATGCGTTAGATATGTTGTCTTGTGAAGCTGCAAAGCTAAATCTTACATAATCATTAGACGTTTTGCCAAATGCTGTACCTGGAACAATCGCCACCCCAGCTTCATGCATAGCTCTTTTACAAAATTCAGAACCATCCATTCCTGTTCCAATTACTTTTGGGAATGCGTAAAAAGCTCCACCTGGTAAACTACACTCTACACCTGGCAAACTATTTAAACCTTCGTGAATTAATTTTCTTCTTTGAGTAAACTTTTCCATCATAGCATGAATTGAGTCATCCGGTCCATCTAATGCAGCAATTCCTGCGAACTGTGCAGCAGCATTTACACATGAAACACTGTTAATTAACAATTTGTTAATATGCTCAATTAATTGCTCAGGCCAAAAACTCCAGCCTAATCTCCATCCAGTCATTGAGTAAGCTTTACTCCACCCTTCAAGAACAATTAATCTATCTCTAAGTTCTGGGTAATTGAAAAATGTTGGCATTTCTTTTCCATCAAAAATTTGTCTACTATAAATTTCATCACTCAAGATAGTTACATGGGGATGTTTTTTTAATCCCTCTGCTAATTTATCTATCTCAGGTTTTTCAACAAAGCTTCCTGTAGGATTGTTTGGATTGATAAGTATTAACAATCTAGTTTTATCAGTAATTAATGATAAAATTTTTTCAGCACTAAATTTCAAATCTTTATCTTCTGTTAAATCATAAGGAACTGCTGTTGATCCAGTGTAATTAATCATAGACTCATAAATTGGAAATGCAGGAGTTGGGTGTATAATTTCTACACCTGGTTCACCAAAACACTGAATAGCATAATGCATTGTAGGTTTTCCACCTGGCATTATAATAATTCTCTCAGGATCAATATCCTGATCATAAAGTTTTTTGATTTTTCTAGTTACGGATTGTCTGCATTCTAAAATTCCATTTGAAAGAACATAACCATGATGACCATCATCTAAAGCTTTTTTAGCTGCATCAACCACATGCTTTGGAGTTTTAAAATCAGGCTGTCCCAATCCTAAATGAATCATTGGTTTTCCTTGCGCTTCTAATTTTTTTGCTTCTGCTAAAACTGAAAAAGCACTTTCTGTTCCTAATCTTTCTAAACTCTTAGCTAATTTCATATTTTAAATTTATCCCTTCCTGTTTTTTATTAATTAATTTTTTATATATCTAATATTTAAAAGTACTTAATCTATTTTCTATAAATTAATTTTGTTATATTTAATTCTTTGATATTCTTGCAACCCATTAATACCATATTTCGATTAATTTCATCATGCATATTCTGCAATAGACGTTCCACACCTGCTTGCCCCCCAGCACCTAGAGAAAATAAAAACATTTTACCAAAACTACATGCTGTTGCACCTGCTGCTAAAGCTTTTAAAACATGAGTTCCTCTTCTAATTCCACCATCTAAAATAATTTCAAGTTTATCACCCACTGCATCAGAAATTTCTTTCACTTGATCAAATGGAGATCTAGAACCATCAAGTTGTCTTCCTCCATGATTAGAAATCATTATAGCGGTACAGCCAATATCGATTGCTCTTTTTGCATCTTCAACTGACATCACGCCTTTTAGTGCAAATGGTTTGTTCCATTTTTTAACACAATACTCTGCGTCCTTCCAGTTCATAGCCGGATCATATTGTTCATTAATATATTCAATTACTGATTTTGAAATATTAGTTCCTTTATCTGTTTTTTTTGCAACGTTAGATAATTCAAATTTTTTATGAGTAAAATAATTAAAAACCCATTCTGGATGCATTGCGAAACTCATTAAACTTTGCAGTGTAAGTTTTGGAGGTGTTGTAAAACCCGTTCTGTGATCTTTTTCTCTGTTTCCAGCAACCAATGTATCAACTGTTAAACACATTCCATCATAACCAGATGTTCTGCATCTCTCAATTAAATCATCTGTGATTGATTGATCCTTGTGAACATAAAGTTGAAATAACTTCGGTCCTTTAGAAATTTCTGCAATTTCTTCAATTGTATTGTTTGCCATTGTTGACATACTATAAAAAGTTCCAAACTTTTCTGCTGCGCGAGCTGAAGCTTTATCACCATCGTGATGATAGAGTCTTTGCATAGCAGTTGGAGATAAAAATATGGGCATATCAATTTTTTTACCAAAAACAGTTGTTGATAAATCAGGTTTACCCACACTTGCTAAAACATTGGGAATTAAATCGCAGTCATTAAATGCATCTGTGTTTCTTTTTAATGTAGTTTCGTCATCTGCCCCACCATCAATGTAATGAAAGATAGGTGAGGGTAATCTTTTTTTTGCTAATTTTCTAAAGTCACTAAAATTATAACAATCTTTTAAATTCATGATTTTTATTAAAAGTTTTTAATAAAATTAAACATGAAACTATTTGCCCCAGGATTTTTATCTCCTATGCTTGCATTAGATACATGATTATAAGATATGCCAATTTTAGTGTTTTCTGAGGAATTATATGAAAATTGAATTTCAGATTTAAATTCAAGAGCATGACCCAAATCTTTTCCATCTCCTTTGTGGTACAAACCAGGTGCAAAACTAGGTGTGAATGCCAAAGCACCCATGTCAATGTTCCACTCAAATCCCGTATAAACATATACAGCAGAATTTTCAGTTATAAAACCACCTGTAATTGGAGAAATATTTCCTATAAAAGTATTTCTTTCTAAATTTTCATTTTGATGTTGAAAACCAACTAACATTGCTGATTGCTTATCATCACTAAAATCAAAATTGCCGATAAAAAAATTATACTGATGACTACTATTTTCTACAGCAAATAACTTTGTAGCAGTAAAAAATATAGCAAAAAATATATTTAATTTTTTAAAACTCATTACTGTTAATACCAGATTATTTTTGTTTTTTTATAAATTTATTAAATATTATTGCACCACCCACAAAGAATATCAATAGAGGTAATAACCATAGAAAATAAGTATTTTTATTAAATAAAGGATCATATAAAATCCATTCACCATATTTATTTTGAAAATAGGAATAAATTTGTTTTTCAGATAATCCTTCATCAATTTTATTATCAACTACAATTTTCAGGCTATTTGCAAATTCTGAGTCAGAGTCATAAACAGATTGTCCCTGACAAATCAAACAACGTAAGTTTTTTGTAATTTTATTTTTTAAAATTTCATTATCAGCTTTCAAATTATTAATAGGAAAAATAAAAAAAATGATTAAAAATAATTTTAATATCTTCATTTTATAAATAATTTAATTTCTTCCATAGAACTTTTGTTGAGTGGTCCTATATATTTTTTAATAATTTTATTTTTATTGATTAGAAAAGATTCCGGAACACCATAAGCACCCCATTCGATAGCATTGATGCCCTCATTGTCAAAAATTATCTTATCATAAGGATTTCCAAGCTCTTTTAGAAATTTTTTCGCATTTTTTTTTGTGTCTTTATAGTTAATGCCAATAACTTTTAAATTATCATCTTTTATTAAATCCATTAAAATTGGGTGCTCTTCCCTACACGGAACACACCAAGAAGACCAAATATTTAATAAATAAAATTTATCCAACTTAAAAATTTCAAGTGTATTAACTATTTCATTTGAATCAAATAATTCGACTGAAGCTGAAGGTATTTCATAATTTATTTTTATTTTTGGAGTATAAATATTAGTGTCCTGTAAACCTTTATAAAAAATAATAAAAATAATTATAAAAATTAAAGCGATTGAAAATGGTATTAATTTATTTTTCATATTCTTTTTTTACAAAACTCACTAGTCCACCGACACTAATTAAAATTACTGATATCCAAATCCACAACATAAATGGTTTAACTTGATACCTGACATTAAAAAATTCTTGGTTTTGTACAATGTTAATAACTATAAATTTATCTGATAATAATGTCGTTTTAATATCGGCTTCACTAGTGGCAATATTTGGTTGATTATATATTCTTAACTCTGGTGATAAATTTTCTAATTTTCCTTTAGAGTCTTGAACGGTAAATTTAGCTACTATCGAATTGTAATTTTTTTCCTCTTTTTGACTAATGCTTTCAAAAACTATTTTTGTTTTTGTATTCTCAAAAGTTTCTCCTACTTTTAAATTCGTAATAATTTCGCTTGAAAATAAACTGTTAAATAGAATGCTTAAAATTAATAAACTAAAACCAAAATGAGCCATATTTTGTGCTAGATTCTTAAATCCTTTATTAAAGAAATCTCTTAGAGTAATAAAAAACAGATATAAGGCGCTCGAAATTAAAATTGTATTTATCAAAAAATTAGAGCTAAAATTTTTAACAATTAAGATGGATAACAAAATTGAAATTATTAACAGTGAAATTAAATAAATTTTGTCATCTAAATTTGATTTAATCCATTTCAACTTTGGTCCAATTGCCATAATCAGTAAAAAAGGAATTAAAAACGGTATAATTAGCTTATGATAAAATGGTGGTCCTACAGATATTTTTTGAGATGATATAACATCAAGAAAAATTGGATAAATAGTACCAATTAAAACAACTGATAAAAAATACATCATAAACCAATTGTTAACTATTATAGCTGTTTCTTTACTTAACCAAAAAAAACTACTTAAATTATTTTTATTAGTTTTATGAAAAAAGAAAAAAATAAATAATGAAAGAAAAATTAGAGAAAATAAAAAAATTAAAATAAATAAACCTCTTTCTGGATCATTTGCAAAAGTATGTACAGAGTTAAGAATTCCTGATCTAACCAAAAATGTGCCACTCATACTTAGTGCAAATGTTGATATTGATAGAATTATAACCCAAGAGGTTAGGATTAATTTTTTCTCTAAAACCAAAATACAGTGTAAAAGTGTTGTTAATGCAAGCCATGGCATTAAAGAAACATTTTCAACTGGGTCCCAAAACCAAAAACCACCCCAACCTAACTCATAATACGCCCAAATAGATCCTAATAAAATTCCTAGGGTTAAAAAAATCCATGAACTTAAAATCCATTTTTTTATATGAGATGCCCATCTTTTTGAAACTATATTTAAAGTTGTTGCAGCTAAAACTGATGAAAAAATAATAGATGAGCCAACATATCCTAAATATAAAATAGGCGGATGGATTGCTAGAGCAGGATCTTGTAGTATTGGATTTAATCCCAACCCCTCTGTTGGTATTGGATAAATATAATTAAATGGATTTGATGTTTTGATCAAAAAAATAAAAAAACCTATAATAATAATTTGCTGAAATACTAAAGTTAAAATTCTATATTTAATAGGTTGATTTTTGGTCTTTACTAAAAAAATAAGAATAAATAATGTTAAAACAAGCAGCCACAACAACAGGCTTCCTTCATGATTGCCCCAGGTTCCAGCAATTTTATAAAAAATCGGTTTTGTGGTATGTGAATTATTGAAAACAGTTTCGTTGCTAAAATCAGACACAACAAATGATAAAACTAAACATAAAAAACTAATTACAACTAAAAAAAATTGTAAAAACGTAAATGATAAAATTTTAGTATCTAATACTTTTGAATTTCTGAAATTTTTTACAGAAAAATAGAAAAGAACAAATCCAAAAAAAAGTCCTAAAAATAATGAATAGTTTCCAATAACACTAAATAGCATTTTATTTTTCTCCAAGTGCCTGTTTTACTTCTGGAGGCATATAATTTTCATCGTGTTTTGCTAAAATTTTTGTTGCAGAAAAAAAATTTCTGTCTTTTAAAAAACCCTCTGCAACTACACCTTTTTCTTCTTCAAAAAGATTTGGGATTGCTCCTGTGTAGGTAACATTTATTTCATTTTTAAAATCTGTAATTACGAACTTCACTTCGCTAGCTTTTACCAGAATAGAGTCTTTTTTTACCATTCCACCTACTCTAATTTTTTTTTTATCTAATTCTGATAGAGCTTTAATTTCTGATGGTGACTGAAAGTATACTACGTTTTCTTCAAGAGATTTTAAAACGAGGAACGCTGTTAATATTAATGTAATTAGAATAAGTACTACAAACAAAAATCTTAATTTAACTTTACGACCATACATGGTTTAAAAGTTAATTGTTTGTGGCGTTAGCTAAAATTTCTTTATTTATTCTTTGTGATTTTGCAGATTTAGCTTTCTCAGAGTTCAGAGATCCAAATTTAGCTACAAATTTATTTTGTTCCTTAATAAATTGAACTTTTGTAATCAAATACAGTGCTGAAAAACTTAAAAGTGTAAAACTGAAAGCAGACAATACGTAAACTCCGTATCCGTTCATAAAAAGTAGTTCGTTTATCATAGTCTATCTAGGCCTTTATTTTTAATTTTTATCAGTTCTGTATTATATTTCATTAAGAAAATTAGCAATGAAAAAAGAGCAAATGCCGCAGTCATTATCAATAAAGGAAAAAGCATGGATGGATGAATTGAGCTTTTTGATAAAATATTGATTGATGCTGGTTGATGAAGTGTGTTCCACCAATCTACAGAGTATTTGATAATAGGAACATTAACTATACCTAGTATTGTAATAAAAGTTGTGACCTTAAAAACCTTTTCTTCATTTTCATAAATTCTCCATGAAATTAGATACATTGCATAAAATAATGCCAGAATTAACATAGAAGTAATTCTAGCATCCCAAGCCCACCATGTTCCCCATGTTGGTTTTCCCCAAATAGCTCCTGTGATTAGTGCAATAATATTAAAAACAAATCCTGAGGGAGCTAAACTTTTAGAAATTAGAAAAAAATTTTTATTTTTAAAAATAAATCCACTAATTGATAAAAAAGTTATGGATGAAAAAATACCCAAAGAAATCCAAGCAGCTGGAACATGTACATACATAATTCTGACGGCATCACTTTGTTTATAATCTTCAGGAGATAAAATTAATGCTTCAGTTAATCCAACTGAAAGTACAATCACAAATAAAAATAAAATATATTTTGGAGCTTTGGAAGTTATTTGAAAAATCCTGTTTGGATGAAAAAGTTTAAACATATTTAATTAATGATGTTTATTATGAAAAGGATTTCCGATCAAGAATGCAGAGGGAGATAATAATTTGAAATTAACGTTTAACATCCTTGATCAGAATATAAGAATAATTTACCTAATTTGTATGGCTTAGATTTGAGCTAAATGTGTTTAAAAAATGATAACTTTAATTAGACATTTTAAAATAACTAGAACCCTTTTTTCCTGAAAAAATCTCTTCAATTAAAGGATGTTTTATTGGTTCATCAGAGTCGTCCATAAGAAGATTTTGCTCTGAAACATAGGCTTCATAAGTTATTTCATCATTTTCAGCTAGTAAATGGTAAAAAGGCTGATCTTTTCTTGGTCTCACATTTTTTGGGATAGATTGATACCATTCTTCAGAATTATTAAATTCAAAATCTACATCATATATCACACCTCTAAATTCGAAGTGTTTATGTTTTACGATATCTCCAATAGAGAATTTGGCTTTTTGAATTGGCATACTCATTAGTATGGGTATTTAAAAATAAAAATCAATGCTAAAAATATTAATGTTTTGTGATGTGGTAAATATGCTAATATCTTTTTAGTGAATAAATCTTTTTTAAAATTTGTTACAGATTTTGGGCCGTTAGCTATATTTTTTTTTTTTTATTATAATAATGATAAAAATTTATCAGTTGCTATCCCTCCACTTATAGTTGCAACTTTAGTTGCATTAGCTGTTGTTTGGTTTTTTGAAAAAAAAATACCAATGATGCCCTTAATAAGTGGAATATTAATTACATTTTTTGGTGGATTAACTATTTATTTTAATGATCCTATATTTATTTATGTTAAGCCAACAATTATAAATATTTTGTTTGCTTTAGCTTTATTTTTTGGAAAGTATTTTACCAAAGAACCCGTTTTAAAAAAGATTATGGGTAAATCAATGCCCTTAACAGATATTGGTTGGAAATTATTAAATAAAAGATGGATGTTTTTTTTCCTTGGTCTTGCAATATTAAATGAATGTGTTTGGAGAACACAAACTGAAGAGTTTTGGGTAAACTTTAAAGTATGGGGAATGCTACCAATAACCATTATTTTTACAGGTTTTCAGATACCATTAATCAACAAGTATAAGATTGATGCCTAGTAATTTAAAACTAGTAGTCAATAATCCTCATAAACAAATAGAAGAAAGACAATTTTTTGAAAAAGACGAGCTAAAAATTATCTTAGATTTGTATGCAAAAATGGTTTCTGAAGGGTCATGGAAAGATTATGGTTTAAATATCTCAAGCAAACAAGTTAGTTTTAGTGTCTTTAGAAATGCAGCTGAAAATGCTTTATATAAAATTTGTAAAAACTTTAAACCTAAGAATAAAAATCTTAAATATTTAATAACAGATACTACTGGTAAAATTCTCAAAAACTCTTTTGACCTTAAATCACTGTTAAAAAATACTAACTGGAAAAAGCTTTAAAGTTGTTTAAAAAACTATCTTCTTTGACCGAATAATCTTAACAACATTATAAATAGATTTATAAAGTCTAAGTAAAGTGTAAGAGCACCCATTACTGCTTTTTTACCCATTATCTCACCTGTATCACTTGCAGCATACATGTTTTTAATTTTTTGAGTATCATAAGCAGTTAAACCTACAAAAATCAAAACACCTAAAATAGATATTACAAAATACATCATTGAAGATTGCATAAATATATTAACTATAGATGCAATAATAATTCCAATTAATCCCATCATTAAAAATGAGCCTAGTTTTGTTAGATCTCTTTTAGTCGTATAACCATAAATACTCATTGAACCAAAAGTTGCTGAACAGATAAAGAAAACTCTTGTTACACTCATGCCAGTGTAAACTAATAAAATTGAAGACAATGATAGACCCATCAAGCCTGCAAACACCCAAAAAGTTGTTTGAGCCTTTGATGCACTCATTTTATTAATTCCAAAGCTCATGTAAAAAACAATCCCTAGTGGCGCCAACATAACAAGCCATTTTAATCCAGACATATAAATTGCATTACCTATTGAGGTTAGACCTACAATTGATCCAGCATCATTGGTAACCACAGACATTTTAAATGTTAAAAGTGCCACTATTCCTGTTAGTAAAATTCCAGTTGCCATATAATTATATACTTTGAGCATGTAGGCTCTTAAGCCTTCATCCATTACAACTGCTGTTTGTTGAGCTGCTTTTGCTCTGTTTAAGATTCCATTTTTATCAAATTCCATAATGGCTAATATATAATAGTCTTTTACTAATTATTCAAGATACCTTAAAAGATTAAAAGTATTTAAACGAGCATAAAAAACGACATGAATTATAAAAAACTAGGAAATACCAATCTAGATATAAGTACAATTTGTCTTGGGACAATGACATGGGGCGAACAAAACACTCAAAATGAAGGTTTTGAACAAATGGATTATGCTCTAGATCAAGGTATAAATTTTTGGGATACAGCAGAATTGTATGCTGTGCCACCAAGAGAAGAAACTTATGGTCACACAGAAATCATAATTGGTAACTGGTTTAAACAATCCAAAAAAAGAGACAAGGTTATTTTAGCGTCAAAAGTTGCTGGTCCTATGAGAGATTATTTAAGAGGTGGTGGAAATAACTATGGCTTAGATAAAATGACAGAAGCAGTTAATGATAGCTTAAAAAGATTACAAACAGATTATATCGATCTTTATCAACTTCACTGGCCTGAAAGAAATACAAATATGTTTGGTCGTCTTGGGTATGAACACAAGGAAAATGGTGAATGGAATAAATTTGAAGATGTTCTTGGTAACCTTAAAAGATTTGTAGATGCAGGAAAAATTAGAGAAGTTGGTCTGTCAAATGAAACACCATGGGGTGTTTCTAAATATTTAGAGTTATCAAAAGAAAAAGGCTTACCAAGAATGATGTCTATTCAAAATCCATATAGCTTACTAAATAGAACTTACGAGGTTGGTTTAGCCGAAATATCAATTAGAGATGAAATAGGTCTTTTAGCATATTCGCCATTAGCTAGTGGCTACTTGTCTGGAAAATATAGAAATAATCAAATACCTAAAAATTCAAGAATTGACAGGGATCCTGATTTTTGGACAAGATATGCAAAGCCTAATACAGAAAAAGCAGTTGATGCTTATTATGAAATTGCTAATAAATATAATCTTGATTTAGCACAAATGTCCTTAAAGTTTTTAGAAATCCAACCATTTGTTACCTCAGTTATTATTGGTGCAACTACAATGGAGCAGTTGAAAACAAATGTAGAAAGTGTAAATATAAATTTATCTAATGATGTCATTAAAGAAATTAATAATGTTCAAACAATTTATCCTAACCCATGCCCATAATTAAAAAAATTTTACTTATTCTTCCAATAATATTCGTTGCCTGTAACAGCCAATTAACTGCTGAAGAAGTTAAGAAAATTGGTAAATATAAAGATTGGGAATCAATGGTTGTAACAGAAGCTGCTGGTAAAGTTTGCTTTGCACAATCATCCCCTATTCTTCAAGCACCAAAGTCTAATAAAAGAGATGCTAAATTATTTATTGCTTTTAGACCAGCTGATCAAATTATAAATGAGGTAAGTGTGACTGGAGGTTATGAATTTAATAGCAACACTGTAACCGCTCAATCTGGGAAAAATAAATTTAAATTTGATATTAAAGAACAAGGTTTTGCATGGATTGCTGATGATAAAATTGAATTTAGAATGATTAAGAGAATGAAAAAAGGATCTAGAATAATGATTACTGGATACAATCAAAATGGATCCCAGACAATTGATCATTATTCTTTGTTAGGCTTTACTAAAGCTTACAACGCTACAAAAAAAGCTTGTAGCTAATTTAATGAAATCAAAGAAGAAAATTGTTCTAGCCTACTCCGGAGGTCTTGATACCTCTATAATCTTAAAGTGGCTTCAGGAAAACTATGATGCAGAAGTGATATGTTATACTGCTGATGTTGGTCAAGAAATTGACAGAAAAAAAATAATCACCAATGCAAAAAAATTTGGCGTTAAAAATATTATAATCAAAGATTTGAAGGACACATTTGTTAAAGATTATGTGTATCCAATGATCAGAGGTCATGCAATCTATGAAGGTGTTTATTTATTAGGTACATCAATAGCAAGACCACTAATTGCAAAAGATCAAATTAGAGTTGCAAAAAAATTCAAAGCTTATGCAGTTTCACATGGAGCAACTGGAAAAGGGAATGATCAGGTTCGATTTGAATTGGGATATCATTATTTTGGACCCAATATAAAAATTATTGCTCCATGGAGAATTTGGAAATTAAAATCAAGAACAGATCTTATAAATTATGCAAAGAAACACGAAATATCTATTCCAAAGGATAAAAAAGGAGCTCCTCCTTTTTCAATTGATGATAATTTATTTCATACTTCAACAGAAGGTAAAGTATTAGAAAATCCAAAAAATTCAGCACCTGAATTCATATTTCAAAGATCTGTTTCACCTGAAAAAGCTCCCAATAAACCAAGCTTTGTAACTATCAATTTTAAAAATGGTGATCCATTCGGTATAAATGGAAAAAAACTTTCCCCAGCAAAATTATTAGAAAAACTTAATAAACTTGGAGGGAATAATGGAATTGGAAGAGTTGATTTAGTTGAGAATAGATTTATTGGAATTAAATCCAGAGGAGTTTACGAAACTCCAGGTGGTACATTGTTAATGCACGCACATAGAGCAATTGAATCTGTTACCCTAGATAAGGAAACGATGCACAAAAAAGATGAGGTAATGCCAAGATATGCAGAGTTAATTTATAACGGATATTGGTACTCAAAAGAAAGATTTAAACTTCAGAAAATTGTAGATCTTAAAAAGAATAAAGTGAATGGTTCGGTTAAACTAAAGCTTTATAAAGGAAATATAACTATAGAGTCTAGACAAACTAAAAGTTCTGCTTATTCAATGAAAAAAGTTTCTTTTGAAGAAAACAAAACATTTAATAAATCTAATGTTGAAAGATTTATAAATTTTCATAAAAAAAAACTTCGTTCTTAAATTAATGAAAATAAATGTTTTTGCAGACACTATTTGTGGGTGGTGTTTTATTGGGCACAGAAATTTGAATGCTGCCTTAAAAAAATTTCCAGAGGTAAAGTTTGACATTAAACATGTTCCATTTCAATTAAACTCCGATATGCCAGCTGAAGGAATTTCTAGAGATAAGTATTTAGAAATAAAATTTGGTGGAAAAGATTATGCTGCACCCATGTATGAAAACATGAGATTAAAAGGAAACGAGTCTGGTATTAATTTAAATTTAGATAAAATAAAAAAAACTCCTAATACTGTTCTTTCTCATTTGTTAATTATTTTAAGTGAACAATTCAATTTACAGAATGAAATTAAAGAAAAAATATATCAATCATATTTTATTGACGGACTTGACATTGGAGATATCAATATCTTGGTTGATGTTGCTAAGGCAAATAATATTGCAGAAAATATTTTCAAAGATTTCATTAATGAAAAAAATATTGAACTTGTAAATTCAAAACTATCTACAGCTAGAGAGAAAAATATCAGTGGCGTTCCTTTTTTTGAGATAGGAAAAGATTTTATTTCAGGTGCTCAAAGCGCAATTCAATTAGAAAACGTTATTAAAGCAAATTTAAACTAATATTTAGGACAATTTGACATTTGTTATAATCATCAAAAATTATAACTTCACCTGATGGAATCTTTAAAAAACTGGATGATGGATGCTGCAAACATTTTATTTGATGATAGCAAAAATGATCTTAGATCTCTTCCCAAAACAGTAAGATTACAAATCCTTTTGGTCTTGAGTTTTATTTGGACAACAGTTTTTAGTTTATATATTTTTTCTTACACAACTTTTGCTTTTGGTTGGGCAGGTCTTTATGTGGCACATATTGGTTTAATATTTGCGGTCTATATGACTTTTAAAAATTTTCATAGAGCAGAAGAAAAATCCAACAGTGTTTTTAAAACAAAAAATTTTGATCCATTTAAAATAATGGTAATTGTTTTTGTGGTAGTATTTATTTTTGTATTTTCTAAAGGAATTGAAGTTTTAACTAGCCCTAATCCAAGTTCATATTCTATTCCATACGATGGACCATCCAAATCAGTGTTTGAAAAATGGTTGCCCTTCAGTAAAAATAAATAATGGAAAAAATTGCAAAAAATTTACAGTTAGCATTAATGTGCATTATTTTAATAAGCACAGTAATAGCTGTTGGTATAGAAATTAAACTTATGATTTTAAATCAGTCTGTAACATTGGCTGATTTGTTATTAATGTTTCTTTATTTAGAAGTGTTAGCAATGGTCAGAGTTTTTTGGGATCAACAATCAATAAGCATAACCTTACCTCTTTTAATTGCAATCACAGCTCTTGCTCGATTTATTATATTGCAAGGAAAAGAAATGGACCCAACAGCATTAGTTTATGAAGCTGTTGCAATAGTTTTAATAGCTGCTGCAATTGTCATTCTTAGATTAAGACATAGTGATAAATTGGGCTTAAAAAGAAAAAAATCTAAATAATTCAATATGATGTTTGAAGCTTCAAGGGCTAAGGCCATTGATAAATTAAATATATTCATCGAAAATAATCTTTCAGAATATTCTAAATTAAGAAATTTTGATTTTGGTCCAGATAACAGATCTAATATTTCTTGTCTATCTCCATATATAACCCACGGAGTGATCAATGAACTAGAGGTAATTGATAAATCACTTAAAAAATTTTCGTTTTCAAAAAATGAGAAATTTATTCAGGAAGTGCTATGGCGTGTTTATTGGAAAGGATGGCTTGAACTAAGGCCAAATGTTTGGTCGGATTATTTAATAGAATTAGATAAAATTAAAAATGAATTTAAAGACAATCAAAATTATTTAAATGCCATTGAAGGAAAAACAGAAATAGACTGCTTTAATCAGTGGGTAAATGAACTTAAAGAAAACAACTACCTCCATAACCATTCCAGAATGTGGTTTGCAAGTATCTGGATATTTACACTAGAATTACCATGGCAGCTGGGAGCAGAATTTTTTATGCAACATCTTTATGACGGTGATGCTGCATCAAACACCCTTGGCTGGAGGTGGGTAGCTGGAGTTCAAACTCAAGGCAAACACTATCTAGCAAGTGAATGGAATATAAATAAATTTACCAATAATAGATTTAAAAATATAAAGCTTAATGAAAATGCCACACCAATATTCAGTGATAAAACTTATCCTGTAAATAAAAAAGATTTTTTAAATTCTGAAATTTTAGAGGATAAAACTTTATTAATATTTGAAAATAATATGACTTTTGAATTTTCTGATTTTAAAGAACATCAATTCAAAAAAATTTTGTTAGTCTCAAATGAAACAAATAGAACTATAAAATTAAGTGAAAAAGTATTGAAATTTAAAGCTTATCTTTTAGAGGATCAAAAAATAAGATTAGAAGAAAAATCAATTAATTGTGAAATTATTAACACTAAGGATTTTAAAAATATTACTGAAGAAGTTTATGCTCTTTATCCAACTGTTGGTGAAAATTTAGATTTTATTCAAAATAATCAATTAAAAAATATCAAATTTTTATATAGAAAGTTGGATCAGTTTTCTTGGCAATATTGCAATAAAGGTTTTTTTAATTTTAAAAATTATATTCCAAAAATTATTGCTAAATTTAATTAAGCTAAAAAGGTTTTAATGCCATCTAAAATATACTGCACACTCAATCCAACGAGAATAATAGCTACCACTCTTGAGATAACACCTATTATTTTTTTATTTATTAATTTAGAAAATTTTGAAGCTATAAAAAAAATTAAAAAAGTTAGAAATAAAACAATTATTAATGATAACATTCCTACTGTTTGATTTGTAAAATTAGTTCCAATATCTGAGACAGAAACTATTACTGAGGTAATAGCTGCTGGTCCTGCAATAATAGGTGTTGCTAAAGGAAAAACACTAACATTATCAGAATTAAGATCTATATCCTCTCCTTTCCTTTGCTGACGCTTGTCAAATAACATCTCTATTGCAATTATTAATAAAATAATTCCTCCTCCTATTGTAAAAGCTGGGTACGAAATATGTAGGTAGCTTAACAGTGAGCTTCCAAGTAATGCAAAAAATAATAATATGATAGTTGCAATTATAGTTGCACTAAATGCAACTTTAATTTTTTGTTTTGTCTCCATGTGTTGAGTGATACTTAAAAATAATGGAGTATTTCCTAATGGATCAATTACTATAAAATATAAGAAGAAAGTTTGAATAAATATCTCTGACATCAGGTTTATCTATCTCTTTAAAAAGATTTTACAATTTAAATTAAAACCAACGTATCATTCCAATAACACCAGCCGTTGCATAAAAGAACTGTAACAAAAGTATTCCTTTGTGGCCTCCTCTATAGGCCCAAATTCCAATTAACATTGCTGATAAAAGTAATAAGCAGAAACCAAAAAATTCTATTCCTATATTTAGTGCAACAAACAATGAATATAAAATAGCAGTAATTACACCTGACCATTCAAAAAATTTATTATTCATTTTATTTGATTAAACATTAGTTGAATAGTAACATAAATTAGTATTTTCAAAGATAGATTTATGTACCCAATAAATTTAAATAATGTTCCAGATAGTTTTAAGCTAATAGATGATAAAGTGCCCTTCGATCCAAAAAAACATCTTCAGTTAGAAAAACCAAGCAAAATTTATTCGTTAAAAGATTTAGGTTATTCAGAAGAAATTATTAATGACTCACCTGTAGATTTTGCTGCAACTTCAGTATTTAGAATCTTAAGTAATGAAGGAAGTGAAATATTATTAGATGTAACTAGAAAATTAGAAAAATTTACAACTTCTAGTCAAAGAATACCTAGAAATGTTAGAGGTGGAGTTTATCGATCTAAGTTTTTAAGAGACTTATGTCTCTCTGATGAAGTTAATATTTTCTTATCAGATATAGCAGGAATTAATCTTTCTCCTCATACAATTCCTCATCAACTAGGTCACTTAAATTATAATCCTTTAGAATTAGAAAAGAACGTCGATAAATGGCATGTAGATACTTTAATGTTCGATTATGTGATGTTTGTTACAGACCCAAAAAAAATTAAAGGAGGTCAATTCCAATATTTTTATGGAACAAAAGATGAAATGGCTGAAATAAAAAAAGATAATAAAGAAATTCCATCGCATAAAATTATTTCTCCTGAAATTCCTGGTCCTGGATTTGCAGTTTTTCAACAAGGAAAACATGTTGTTCATCGAGCCACAGGGCTAACATCTCCTGGAGAAAGAATTACTCTGGTCAACGGCTATATGGCTAGTGACCCAAGTATTGAGGACTACACAAAATTTGGACAATTATGCCATGTAGATCCTATAGAAATCCTTTCTAAAGAGTTTGCTAATCACACTGCGACTCATGTGAAAAAACTTTTGGATGAAAAAATTTTAGATAAAAATTTTCAAGAGTTAAACTTAGATTCAATTAAACAATTAGAAAACGCCTCTGAAATTTTAAAATCAGCAATTGATCAATTAAAAAAAGGCAAATCTGATATGGAGCATTTTGGTGATTAATACGTATTATAATTTTTTTATTTGTTTAAAATTCTTATCAAAATTTATTTTTTTTAAATAATTTAAAAATCTTTTTTTGTTTTTAAGCCACTCTTTATCTAAAATCGAAAAC
>Ga0233427_10002043_pt1 | contig 19913 bp, 17 predicted proteins | sample SI_118_April2016_5_FD_179885 | JGI IMG/M metagenome (GOLD analysis project Ga0233427, IMG submission 179885) | Seawater microbial communities from Saanich Inlet, British Columbia, Canada - SI_118_April2016_100_MG | ecosystem: Environmental > Aquatic > Marine > Inlet | place: Canada: British...
TAAATATGCGTAATTGGGTCCTCCCCGAATACATTGAAGATATTCTGCCTGCAGAAGCGCAGCGTATAGAGTCAATGCGAAGAGAAATTCTTGATTTGCTATTAGTGCATGGTTATCAACTAGTCGCCCCTCCAATGCTGGAATTTGTAGAATCACTAACCACTGGTAGCGGAAGTGATATGAACTTGCGCATGTTCAAGGTGCTTGATCAGTTAAGTGGGAAAATGATGGGGTTGCGTGCAGACATAACTCCTCAAACTGCACGTATTGATGCCCACTTGCTAAATTGTGAGGGGGTCACCCGTTTATGCTATGCAGGTAGCGTGCTGCACACTGTGCCAACAGGATTAACTAGTACTCGTGAGCCAGTCCAGATTGGAGCAGAAATTTACGGACACGTTGGACTTGAAAGCGATCTAGAAATCCAACGTATTATGTTACAAATTCTAGCAATATCAGAAATAAATAAGGTCCACTTAGATCTTGGTCATGTGGCTGTATTTCGCGGCCTTATTAGAGGCGCGAAAATTCCTGCTAATGTAGAAGCAGGATTATTTAGTGCAATACAAGCCAAGGATATCCCAACAATACAAGATCTCTGTTCAGAATTTGATAAAAATATAAATAAGAAAATTGGCCAAGCTTTAATGTTATTACCAAAGCTATACGGAGATAAAGATATACTGAAAAAGGCACGAAAATATTTACCTAATTATCCGGAAATTATAAAAGGACTGGATGAACTAGAAGTTGTAGCCGCTGAGTTGAAAGTGCCAGCAGGTACTTTAGCATTCGATCTGTCAGACTTACGTGGCTATCATTACCATAATGGTATAGTATTTTCGGCATATGCCAATAATCACCCTAATGCAATTGCACTAGGTGGGCGTTATGATGATATTGGAAAAGTGTTTGGCCGGGCCCGCCCAGCTACCGGGTTTAGTATAGATCTACGTGAGCTATCAAGAATAAAAAAATCTCCCGATCCTTGCTCTAAAGGTATTTTGGCCCCCTACAGAAAGAATGATAAGGCACTTGAGAAGAAAATTACACAACTACGCAAGAATGGAAGAATTGTAGTAGTGAAATTACCAATGCATGGAAGAGGAAAAGATACATATAACTGTGACAAAAAATTAATCCTGAAAGATAAAGCCTGGAAAATTATTAATATATAGTTTTATTCCATAAATTTTATGTCTTGAAGCATTTACTAAAGAAGTAATTATTTTCTTAAAATTCTAACGTTGACTCTTGATAGGAAACATCTTAATGCGTAATCAATATGACTAAAAATGTTGTAGTAGTTGGCACCCAATGGGGCGACGAAGGAAAAGGGAAAATTGTAGATTGGCTAACAGATCATGCACAAGGAGTAGTGCGCTTCCAGGGTGGGCATAATGCTGGGCATACGCTAGTTATTAATGACGAGAAGACTGTTCTACATCTGATACCATCAGGAATCTTACGTAACAATGTAGCCTGCTATATTGGAAATGGTGTAGTGATATCTCCAAGAGCATTGTTTGAAGAAGTTGATATGTTAGAGCAGGCAGGAGTTAACGTGATGGAACGGCTGTACATCAGTAAAGCCTGTCCACTAATCTTACCTAGCCATATTGAACTTGATAAAGCCAGAGAGCAAGCCATGGGAGCCAATAAAATTGGAACCACTGGACGAGGAATTGGCCCAGCCTATGAGGATAAAGCTGCACGAAGAGCATTACGTATACAGGACCTATTTAATCAAGATTATTTTGCTACTAAACTTGAGAAAGTTTTAGATTATCACAACTTTCTATTAAAGAATTATTATCATGCTCCAACTGTAGATTTTCAGAAAACTCTAAATGACATGCTGTCTTTATCAGAGCGCATTAAACCAGTGACTGCTGATATCTCGCAACTTTTATTTGAGGCTAATAAAAGAGGCAATAGTCTATTATTTGAAGGTGCCCAAGGAACAATGCTTGACATAGACCATGGCACCTATCCATATGTTACCTCTAGCAACTGTATCGCAGGTACCGCAACAACAGGCAGTGGAGTTGGTCCGCAAGAATTACATTATATTTTAGGCATTACCAAAGCCTATACTACAAGAGTCGGCGCTGGACCTTTTCCTACAGAATTAAATGATGACATTGGGCAATATCTTGCTAAACATGGGAATGAATTTGGTGCAACAACCGGTAGACCACGTCGTTGCGGTTGGTTTGATGCAGTAGCTATGAAACGATCAATTCAGATAAATGGAACCTCCGGATTATGCGTAACTAAGCTTGATGTTTTAGATGGAATTAAAACTTTAAAGATAAGCGTGGACTACAAGTTTAATAGGGATAGTAAAGAAGAAGAATCAAGAGGTGTCTTACCAATAGGTGCAGATGAATTGGCTAACTGCAGCCCTGTCTATGAAGAAATGCCCGGATGGGCGGAAAGCACTGTGGGCGTTAAAAATTTTGATCAATTACCAAAACAAGCACAAAATTATCTAAAACGTATCGAATCAATATGTGAAGTTCCAGTGGACATGATTTCAACCGGACCAGGCAGAGAGGAAACCATTGTATTGCGACATCCGTTTGATTGATTTTGGTTTCATATTTTAGTCTTTAACAATCTCTAAAATTAGATCTTCACCCTTCCCTAGGATTAACGCATAAATTAGGAATCTCTAAATTGTATCTTTATGTGTATAAATTTATATCAAATTATGCCCAATAAAGTTTACTACAATAGTGCGTGCCCTATCTGTAATGCGGGCATTACAGATCAACGTAAACGAATGGAGGCCTGTGGACTTAATAACATTAGATGGATTGATGTACACACAAACCCGGAGGCACTGACTAAAATTGATGTTTCGTTAAATCAGGTTCGGGAAAAACTTTACGTCGAAAATACTAATGGCCAGCTTAATGTTGGTTTAGATGCATTCATATGCCTGTGGTCACAGACTAGAGGTCAACGTTGGCTTGCCAAACTTTTCCAGTTTCCTATTCTCAATCAATTCTCGCGCTGGACTTACAATTCCTTTGCTAAGTTTCTATACCGATGGAATTGTTCTAAGGGGCACTGGTAATGTCATATTTATTCTTTAGCCATATAGACATCTATTTAAATTACCCCTTCTAAATTATCACCCTACCTGGGATTTAACTCTCTTCTTTTTACCAATACATTTCGTATGTTTGCAGCAGGCTCTAATGGAATAAAATGAAAACTATAGTATGTAAGTATATTTCTTTTTTTCATTACGTTTCTTAATTAGACAACTCCGTATTGTGCACGGTAATTTTCTACAGCATGTAAATTAAGCACCAGGTCATCCCTACCCCGTAAATAACTCATCACATCATCCAAATTAATAATACTAATAACTGGAATATCATACATTTTTTTAATCTCTTGAATCGCTGACAAACCATTGTTGCCCTGCTCCATACGGTCAAGGGCAATGATTACGCCACAGGGTTTAGCCCCAGCCGCACAGATAAAATCTACAGCTTCACATATTGATATGCCCGCTGAAATTACATCATCAATGATTAGAACTCTCCCAGAAAGTGGTGATCCAATTAAGTTGCCACCCTCACCATGATCTTTTGCCTCTTTTCTATTAAAACAGAATGGATAATTGTTTCCAACCTCCGATAAAGTGATAGAAATAGCACTAACCAAAGGAATACCTTTATATGCCGGCCCAAATAGCATATCAAAAGGAAGCTGTGCGGTAAGAATGGCTTTCGCGTAAAATTGTCCGATCTTACGTAAGGAATCACCATCATTGAATAGTCCAGCATTAAAAAAATACGGCGACAGCCTACCTGCTTTGGTCTTGAATTCACCAAAACGTAGAATATCGCGGCTAATTGCAAATTCGATAAATTCTTGCTTAAAATCTGTCATAACCATAGCTAATTAAAAAAGAAGATATGAGAATTATAACGCTTAACCTAAATGGCGTACGCTCTGCCTCAAAGAAAGGTTTCTTCCTCTGGTTACAAGAACAGAAGGCTGATATTGTCTGCGTACAAGAACTTAAGGCCCAAGTTACTGATCTCAATAATGAGATGCTTGCACCTAAAGGTTATCATGGCTACTTTCATTGTGCTAAACGAAAAGGGTATAGTGGGGTAGGTATATACTGTAAACATAAACCTAACAAAATTGTTGAGGGCGTTGGCATTAATAAGATTGATACCGAGGGGAGATATCTGCGTGCTGATTTTGATAATCTGAGCGTAATCTCAGTTTATTTTCCTTCTGGCTCCAGTGGAGAGCATCGCCAAGAAGCAAAATTCTTTTTCCTGAAAAAATTTTATCCCTTACTCAGAAAACTTACTGAAAGTGGTAGAGAAATTATTTTATGCGGTGATTGGAACATTGCCCATAAAGAAATAGATCTAAGAAATTGGAGATCCAACCAAAAGAACTCTGGATTTCTACCAGAAGAACGTGCATGGCTCACCAGAATTCTAGACAAACTAAAATTTGTTGATGTGTTTAGAACAGTTAATAAAGAGCCAGACCAATATACATTTTGGTCGAATCGAGGAAGTGCATGGGACAAGAATGTAGGTTGGCGCATTGATTATCAAATAAGCACACCTAGTATCGCAAAGAAAACCACGGGGGTCTCAATTTATAAATCAGAAAGATTCTCTGATCATTCTCCTCTTATTATTGACTACGACTATAAAATATGATTCCCACTGTCCTCTCAGAATGGCTACATGCATTTCGCATTTACAGTCATCCGAGGGTGTTGGGGATGCTTACATTAGGCTTTTCTGCTGGACTCCCACTACTTCTAATACTAGGCACTCTTTCATTTTGGTTAAGAGAAGCAGGAATTGATAGGTCGACAATAGGCTACTTTAGCTGGATTGGATTAGCATATGGGTTTAAATGGCTATGGTCACCACTAGTTGACCGTCTATCTTTGCCACTATTAACCAGGCTGCTAGGGAGAAGGCGCGCATGGATGCTTCTATCACAAATAACCATTACCATCGCATTAATTGGAATGGCAAATACAGATCCTGCAGATAACCTCACGCAAATGGTATTTTTTGCCCTAGCAGTAGCTTTTGCATCAGCAACACAAGATGTTGCACTGGATGCATATCGAATTGAGGCTGTCGCACCAAGATTACAAGGAGCTATGGCAGCAACCTATCAGGCAGGCTATCGTATGGCCATGATCCTATCTTCTGCAGGAGTGCTCTGGATAGCAGCAGCAATGGATCCATCAGAGACTACTTATGACTATTCGCCCTGGTGCATTGCTTATCTAATAATGGCTGCATGTATGGCTGTAGGAATAATCACTACTCTCATCATCCGTGAGCCAGAAGTTCCTGTTAATTTCCTTACTTCTGAGAATGAAGGTCGTGCTAGAAAAAAAATTTCAGGGTGGAATCTAAGTAACCAATTAACACAAATCCTGGTCTGGTTTTATGGTGCAATAATTGCACCATTCCGTGATTTTATTGTTCGTCATGGCCAACGTGCATTATTAATTCTTGCATTAATAGCTGTTTATCGTATCTCAGACGTAGTTATGGGAATTATGAGTAATTCTTTTTATGTTGATATGGGTTATACCAAAGATGAGGTGGCTACTGTAGCTAAAGTCTATGGAGTAATTATGACATTAGTAGGTGTAGCTATCGGCGGGGTCCTAACGGCAAAGGTAGGTATCATGCGAACACTTTTCCTAGGGGCGTTATTATCTGCCGCGACTAATTTGTTATTTGCCTGGTTAGCTGGACGTGGTCATGATGTAACCGGATTAATCTTTACTATCTCCGCAGATAACCTTTCAGCTGGTATTGCCACTTCTGCCTTTATTGCTTATCTTTCTGGGCTTACTAATTCAGCATATTCCGCTACACAGTATGCATTATTCAGTTCAATTATGCTGTTATTACCAAAATTTATCGCTGGATTTAGTGGAAATTTTGTTGATACCTATGGCTATGCTAATTTCTTTATTGGAACCGCACTACTAGGCTTACCAGTATTAATATTAGTATGGATTGCTGGGAAAGAGAAATTTGATACTACAGAAAAAGAGGATATAAACTTCACCCCCAAATAAGCTTAAGAGAAATTATTTCTGCTGTTCAAATCTGTAAAATGCAAGCGCCCCTAATAAATTGGGTGCGAGAAAGACCTGATGATCCCCATTCATTATTCTACGCTCAAGAATATTTGCGCCATGCTGGCGACAAAACTCCTCAAAATCATTGAGGGTACATAGATGAATATTCGGCGTATCAAACCACTGATACGGTAGAAATTCTGAGACAGGCATATAACCAGATAATATTTGCAAACGATTCTTCCAATATCCAAAATTAGGAAATGATACGATACCTTCCTTACTTACCCGCATCATTTCCTTTATCAAACCCTCTGTATGCCTCATTGCCTGCAATGTTTGCGACAAAATGACGTAGTCAAAAGATCCGGACCCAAAACTTGAAAGCCCTGACTCCAAATCATTCTGAATCACATTTATTCCATTCTTGAAGCACGCCCGCACATTCTCATCATTAATTTCTACGCCATAGCCATGAATATCTCTAGTATCTTTCAAATAACGTAATAATGATCCATCACCACAACCGAGATCAAGCACCTTTGAGCCAGTTTTAACTAAATTAGCAATGGCAGCAAAATCTGGCCTGGGCATAGTGGATGAAATAATTGAAGTTGTAGTTGTCATTATCTTTGATGCTTAAAAATATAATCTTATTATTGAAAAATTAATTACAGCTTAGCAAATATATTAGTACTGTTATATTTCCAACCACATAGTTTTTGCAAGGACATATGCATCCACTATTATAAATATCCTCAGAACTAACCCTATACTCTAAACAATAATATTGTTCATATAGGCTTTCACCAACTCATGATAATAGTGATCTCCCATTAAAAAAGAATCGTGCCCATAGCTGGAAGTAATCTCTCCGTAACTAACATTTAATTCATTATCCAATAGCGCTTTAACAATCGCATGAGAACGCTCAGGAGAAAAACGCCAGTCTGTAGTAAAAGATAACACTAAGAAGTCAGATTTCGCAGCACTGAATGCCTCTCTAAGATCCCCATTGAAATCATGTGCTGGATCAAAATAATCCAATGCCTTAGTCATTAGTAAGTAGGTATTAGCATCAAACTGATCAGCGAATTTATCACCCTGATAACGTAGATATGATTCAATCTCAAATTCTACATCGAAACCAAAGCCAAGCGGACCATTACGCAATTCTCGTCCAAATTTTTCAGCCATCGAATGATCTGATAAATATGTGATATGCCCTAGCATTCGTGCAAGCCGTAAGCCCCGCATAGGTACTGTATTGTGGGAGTGATAGTCTCCCCCATAAAAATCTGGGTCTGTAATAATTGCTTGGCGCGCAACATCATTGAATGCAATATTCTGTGCAGTTAGTTTAGCGGCTGCAGCAATGACCAACGCATGCCGAACCCTGTCAGGAAAATCTAACGTCCATTGCAAAGCCTGCATTCCACCTAAGCTACCTCCAGCAATTGCTGCAAACTGCTTGATACCGAGATAATCTGCCAATTCAACCTGAGTAACAGTCCAGTCTTGTACTGTTACCATAGGGAAATCAGCACCATAAGGCTTTCCTGTCTCTGCATTGATGCTGGTAGGGCCAGTTGATCCATGGCAGCCCCCCAAATTATTTACAGCTACCACAAAAAATTTGCCAGTATCAATAGCCTTTCCAGGGCCAATCATATTGTCCCACCAACCGATATTCTTAGTGTCATCAGCGTAATAGCCGGCTACATGATGATTACTAGAAAGAGCATGACAAATTAGTACGGCGTTAGATTTATCTTCATTAAGTTCGCCATAAGTTTCATATACTAACTCATAGCTATTAAGGGTGGCGCCACTTTTTAAATGTAGTGGATTGTCAAATTTAACTTTCTGGGAAGTGACAATTCCAACTGATGTTAAATCTCGCATTAATATTTTTATAAAACCCAATCAAATTGAATAACAAAAGAATAAATAATTATCTACTTTTTATCTCTAAGTTAGATCAAAGTCATCTGTTTCCTTATTATATAAAGAAAGATTATATCGTCAAATAAACTAGCTATTCAGTTCCGTCAACAATATACGAATTTTTTCTGGGCTATCAGATCTAAGTATTTTTTCTGCAGTACGGATAATATCTGGCAGATTGCTTCTTAATACTTGATGTTTTACTGTTAACAGCTGTGTTGGAAACATAGAAAACTCACGCAACCCGAAACCTAACAATAGACGAGTAAAGGATGGGTCTCCGGCCATCTCTCCACAAATTTCCACGGGAATCTCAGCATGATTCGCACTACGTATAATATGTGCTATTAACCGTAATACCGCTGGATGCAGTGGATCATATAAGTGTGCAACAGCATCATCTGTTCGATCTATGGCCAATGTATATTGAATTAAATCATTAGTCCCAATAGATAAGAAGTCCAATTTCTCCATGAAGATATCTAAACTTAGTGCTGCAGCGGGAACTTCTATCATCCCCCCAATCTGAATATCAGTATCAAAGGGAGTTTTCTCGTCTTGAAGACTCTCTTTAGCACGCTCAATCGACCGCAATGTTTGGTTTATTTCAGAAGCACTAGAAAGCATCGGCACCAAAATACGTACGTTTCCATGAAATGAAGCTCGCAGAATTGCACGAATCTGTGTGTGAAACATTTGTGGCTCAGCTAAGCTAAGACGAATAGCACGTAACCCAAGTGCTGGATTAGCAGCAACACGTTTATCGCTCTCAATATTTTTATCAGCGCCCAAATCAAATGTTCGAATTGTCACTGGCAAACCACGCATTTTCTTCGCAACGCTACAATAAGCTTCAAATTGCTCATCTTCACTAGGCAAGTTATCTCGGTTAAGGAAAAGAAACTCACTACGAAACAAACCAATCCCAGTAGCGCCATTATCTTTTACCTGCTCAATATCCTGGGGCAATTCAATATTAGCGTGTAATTCTACTACTGTTCCATCAAGCGTTTTAGCAACTGTAGTTCTGATACGTTTTAATTTCTGTTCTTCAATTTTTAGTTGATTCTGACGTAACCGATACTCATCAAATACTGGCTTACCCGGATTAACAATTACTACCCCCTGACCCCCGTCAACAATCAAAACATCATTGTCACGAATCAGTTCGCGTGCATTATGCAACGCCACGACAGATGGAATATTTAAGCTTCGTGCAACTATAGCTGTGTGAGAGGTTGATCCCCCCAAATCAGTAATAAAAGCAGTAAATCTATGTTGCTTATACTGAAGTACATCAGCTGGACTTAAATCATAGGCAACCAGAATGCTATCGCCAGTACGCTTTATAGGGGGTGGAATATAGCCAGGATGCCCTAATAATGCCTTCAGCACCCGCTCAACCACCTGAATAACATCAGCTTTGCGCTCCCTCAAATAAGCATCTTCAATTTCCTCAAACTGTGCAAGCAGTACATCTGTCTGCTGGGTAACAGCCCACTCAGCATTACACAGATTTCGTGAAATGTAGGTTTTAGCTGCAGAAGAAAGAGTTGGGTCGTCAAGAATCATACAGTGCAAATCAAGAAAGGCACCAAATTCAGCTGAAGCAGGACCCGCAATAACAGAGTCATGCAGCGCCTTAAGTTCTTCACGTACTGCTGTAAACGCCGCATCAAGGCGGGATATTTCATTACTAATTTTATTTAGTGGCAATATATGATGTGCAACCTCCAACGCAGCATTCGATGTAAGGTGTGCATGCCCTATAGCAACACCTCTTGAAACACCGATACCATGTAGCACAAAACTCATTCATCTTCCCCGAAGTAATTTTCAATTAGGGTAATAAGTGCGAGCATCGCTTCAGCCTCATCTGGGCCAGTAGTCTCAATAATTATTCTAGAACCTTTGTTTGCAGCCAACATCATTACCCCCATGATACTTTTTGCATTAACCCTAAGTTTATTTCTAGACAACCATACTTCACTTTGAAAGCTTCCAGCTAACTGCGTAATTTTTGCAGATGCACGCGCATGAAGACCCAATTTATTTATAATTTCAACTTCTTTAGTTTGCATTATCAGATCTAGAATAAATACGCATCACCCCTTCCTTTCCTCCAGATGACGCTTTTTCTACTAATGATTCAAGCGATTCTTCACGGTAAGTAAGCGCCCGTATCAGCATTGATAAATTTACTCCTGACAGACACTCGACTCTACCTGGATTCACTAATTCAGTAGCGATATTACATGGTGTAGCACCACAAATATCACTTAAAATTAATACCCCGTCACCACAATCTAATTGCTTTAATAATTCTAGTGCATTAAGAATAATAACGTCCGGATCATCCTGGATAGTCACACCAAGATGCACTAGGTGTTCTGACCTTTTTCCTATAACATGATTAGCGCACTTTATTAAACTATTTCCTAGATCCCCATGAGAAATAACTAGAATTCCAATCATTTTTTATTCTGCCAATAAATAATAAACTTCAATGCATTAAATTTTATCATTGCTGGTACTCCATGATTGATTAAATGTATATTTCCATCTCTACAGCCACAGGCAAGATCTCTAATAATTCTACAAATACGCATTATTTTCATGCTATAAGTCTATCTACTGAAGAAATAGAATATTTTATAAAAAAGGCACAATGGAGTACTAACTGACATACTGGAGAATAAATATGATTAGCTATTCCTATCCAGAGATTTATGGTTTCTTTCAATTAGATCTATCATCATTCCAGCCACATTAAAATCAGTCATATTTCTAATTTCTTGCATACAAGTAGGACTTGTGACGTTAATCTCAGTCAAATAATCCCCTATCACATCTAACCCTACCAACATTAACCCTTGATCATACAAATATGGCCCCAGAGCTTTAGCTATTTCATGATCCCGACTAGTTAATGGCTGGGCCACACCAAAACCACCGGCCGCTAAATTCCCGCGGGATTCTCCTTCCCTGGGGATACGTGCCAACACATAAGGTGCTGGCTTTCCACCTACCAATAAAATACGCTTATCACCATACGAAATTTCAGGTATATAACGTTGCGCCATAATCGTTTGAGTACCGTAATGTGTAAGAGTCTCTATAATCACACTAGTATTGTAGTCAGTACCATTAACACGGAACACCCCAGCCCCGCCCATTCCATCAAGCGGCTTTAATATAATGTCATCATGTTCATTCAGAAATTCTCTTATCAGATGATTTTTCCTTGTCACAAGAGTAGGAGCAATGAACTGTGGAAATTTCGTTATGGATAATTTTTCGTTATGATCACGTATTCCCTGTGGGCTATTAATAACACACACACCCTGTTTCTCAGCTAATTCCAACAAATACGTGCTATATATATATTCCATATCGAAAGGTGGGTCTTTCCGCATTAACACAACATCATATTCTTGTAGCGGTACTTCCAAAGTCCCCATATCCTTATACCAGTTACTGCCAGTGACTGTCTGCCCTGTTAATTCCAACTCACATGAAATTCCAACGGTCTTACCATTCTTCCACGCCAAATCCTCTTGCTGAATTACAAACAACTGATGGCCGCGCGAGGCTGCCTCAAGCATCATGGCAAAACTCGAGTCCTTATCAATTCTAATTGAACTCAGTTGATCAAGAATAAATGCAAATTTCATCATTAATTTTAATAATTGCTATTTTTCTCTACTAGTCCTAGGTGCCGAATCTACAAAAGAATTTGCACTTTTCTCTAACTCTAACGCTGCTGTCAATAGAGCTAGTCTCGCTATTACACTGTAAGCGTAGAATCTATTAGTGGCATAATCTCGGCTGGTTTTATTAGCTGGTAACAGACATGATGATTCAAAAGATAAAGGTACAAAATGCATACCAGGAGCATTAAGATTTTCATCCTTACCACGCCCAGTGTGTACCCGATAAAACCCACCTACAACATAACGGTCAATCATGTATATAACAGGCTCAGCTACTGCTGTGTTAATACTTTCAAAAGTATATACTCCTTCCTGCACTAATACTTTGGTCACAGGCTGACCTTCTTTTACAACTGACATCTTGTTCCGCTGCTTGCGGTTAAGTCTTCGTACTTCTTCGCCGCTCTTGACGGTCATAACACCCATTCCATATGTACCTGCATCAGCCTTAACAATCACAAAAGGATCCTCTTTAACATCATATTGCTTATATTTCTCTCTAATCTGAAGCAAGATCTTATCTACATTCTTCGCCACACAATCTTCACCTTTTTTTTCACTAAAATTAATCTTTCCACAAGATCCAAAATAAGGATTAATAAGCCACGGATCAATGCCAATCAAACTAGAGAATTCTTTTGCTACAGAGTCGTATGCCGTGAAAAAACTTGATTTTCTTCTTGTCGCCCAACCCGCATGGATAGGCGGAATAACTGTTTGCTCCAGATTCTGAAGAATCTCAGGTACACCAGAAGAAAGATCGTTATTAAGTAACACAGCACATGGATCAAAGTTTTCTAAACACAGACGATTCTCTTTTCGCTGAACTGGTTCTAATATAAGACTGTCGCCATTAGGAAGGTCTATTGTTGAAGCTTTAGAAATTTCTGGCAACAAACTACCAATACGGACGTCCATTCCTGTATGACGCAGAATAGTTTGTAACACTGCTACATTTTGTAAATAAAAAATGTTACGCGTATGGTTCTCTGGTATCAGTAATAAACTATGAGTATCGGGACAGATCTTTTCCACCGCCGCCATCGTCGCCTGTACACATAATGGGATGAAGTCTGGGTTAAGATTGTTAAACCCGCCAGGGAATAGATTAGTATCTACAGGGGCCAATTTAAAGCCACTATTACGTAAATCTACAGAGCAGTAGAATGGTACAACGTGATCCTGTAATTGGCCTCGCAACCAATACTCGATTGTCGGCATAGCATCAAGTATGCGTTTTTCAAGATCAAGAATTACACCGCTTAGGGCAGTAGTAAGATGGGGTACTGACATAAAAATGAAGGTGGCGCATAATAAAATTATATTTTAACACCACGTATTGATGGATACTGTGAATGTGCGACCTTTCGATACTATAGTATGTTTCTAGCTTAGAATAATTGGCGGACTAAACATAATGTCTTTTTCACAAAATTTTACCTATGTATAACACGCTGCAACTCGTCCTTATTCTTCTTGCTACCGCTGTACTAGCTGTAGTTGTATTTCGTCTTCTACGCCTGCCACCCATGCTAGGCTATTTACTTTCTGGCGTTATTATTGGACCACACGCATTAGGCTTAATACCTGAAGCGACAGAAACTCATCATTTAGCTGAATTTGGTGTCGTATTTTTAATGTTTAGCATTGGCCTAGAATTTAGCCTACCTAAGCTTGTTACCATGAAGAGTGTCGTGTTTGGTTTTGGTACAGCTCAAGTCTGCACGAGCATGATTATTGTTATGATTGTAACTTGGATGATAGGAATTGACTGGCGTGTAGGGGTAGCATTGGGTGGGGTTCTAGCTATGTCTTCTACCGCCATCGTCAGCAAGATGCTTTCGGAAAGACTAGAGCTTAATTCAGGCCACGGCAGACAAATTATAGGTGTTTTATTATTCCAAGACTTGGCAGTCGTGCCACTTCTGATTGTAATTCCGGTACTTGCAAGTACCGTAGATAGCAGTAATGCAGACCTTGGAATTACGATTGCCCTGGCCCTGCTTAAAGCAGGAGTGGTGCTTGGGTTGATCTTATTCCTTGGACAGCGACTGATGCGCCCTTGGTTTCATTTGGTGGCCCGACAGAAATCTTCTGAGTTATTTGTACTAAATGTGCTGCTTATCACCTTGGGACTAGCCTGGCTTACTGGGATTGCAGGTTTATCATTAGCCCTTGGTGCATTTCTTGCAGGGATGTTAATTTCTGAAACTGAATATCGTTATCAGGTTGAAGATGACATCAAGCCATTCCGAGATATATTACTAGGCCTATTCTTTGTAACAATAGGCATGCTTCTGGATATACAATCAGTATCAGATAATTTTTTATGGGTAATGCTGCTACTCATAGCCTTAATTGGAATAAAGGCTTTATTAGTTTCGGCTCTCTCACGCCTATTTAAATCCGACTCGGGTGTTGCAATGCGCACTGGCCTGAGCCTTGCCCAAGGCGGAGAATTCGGGTTTGTTCTCCTAGCCGAAGCTAATTCTCTAAACATAGTCGATAACGCTATCATGCAGCCCGTATTGGCGGCGATAGTTCTATCTATGTTGATTGCGCCCTTCCTCATTGAGCATAGCGAAAATATGGCCCAGCGTTTCTCGGCCACTGAATGGATGAATCGTGCTACGCAACTTACCAATATAGCTGCGCAAACTATGACTGAAGAGCAACATGTCATTCTTTGTGGCTATGGACGTAGCGGGCAAAATCTTGCCCGTTTATTTGAAAAAGAATCGGTACCCTTTATTGCCCTGGATCTTGACCCAATACGTATTCATGATGCAGCCGCAGCTGGTGAATCAGTAGTATATGGAGATGCGGCAAGATATGAAGTACTCATTGCTGCCGGATTGATGCGCGCCAAATTAATTGTAATAAGTTATACCGACACTACTTCAACCCTTAGGGTTCTAAGACAGGTTCAGGCAATACGCCCGGAACTCCCTGTTGTTGTACGTACATTAGATGATTCAGATATTGATCTGTTAAAAGAAGCTGGTGCAGCAGAAGTAGTGGCAGAAATAATGGAAGGCAGCATCATGCTCGCATCCCATGCATTCATGCACTTGGGCGTGCCACTTACCCGTGTACTAAGTCGTATGCGTGAAACAAGAGAACAGCGCTACAGTTTATTTCGTGGCTTTTATCATGGCATCTCTGATGAAATAAAGGACTCCGGAGAGAAAATGCAACTACGCTTACTCAACGTAATGATCGTACCTGGGTCGGCTGCAGTCGGAAAAGAATTAGGGGAATTAGATTTAGGGGGCCTCTTAGTAGAGGTTCCTGCTGTACGACGAAGGAATGTACGGGAATTATTGCCTAATAAAGAAACCAGGCTAGAAGCCGGGGATGTACTTGTATTACGTGGGATACAGGAGAATTTGGCTGCTGCTGAAATAAGATTACTGCAGGGATAACTTTATTTGATCAGCGCCACTAGGCATAATAAAAAACTTCTCTGGCTGAACCAGTATCGTTCTCTCCATTATCAAATGTGAAATATTAATTAATCCGGCCAAGAGCTTAGAAAAACATATGTTCTGCCTGAAAAGAAAAAATTTCTCAAAATTTAAAATAAGCTGGCGCTATATAATTTTCCAATTTATGAGATCAGAAGACCTATATATTTAAAAGCTAGGGGCTCAAAAATAACTCCTAACGCAATATGCATACCTTGTTTTAATCACTATCGCTAGAGTATAATCTCAGTTTGTCCGTTTGCACCAAGAAAGCGCGCGCCTGTTACCTCATTTTCGACTAAGGCGTACACGGGATAAACTACCGTAATCTCTCAGGTAAAAATGATAGAGGGGTGAAGTCATAAAGCTATGGCCTCACCTTTTTTTTTTAAAAAATATTTGCAATGAAAACCACATCGCTTAATCAAGTCCACCGTAACATGAATGCAAAAATGGTAGATTTTGGTGGCTGGGACATGCCCCTACACTACGGCTCCCAACTTGACGAACACCATAGCATACGGAAAGACGCAGGCATGTTTGATGTGTCACATATGCTTGCTATTGATATCAAAGGTGAAGGGTCACGAGATTTTTTGCGCCAATTAGTCGCCAACAATGTTGACAAACTAATTCAACCAGGTAAAGCGCTATATACCTGCATGCTCAATCCCAAAGGTGGAGTAATAGATGATCTCATCATTTATTTTCTATCTGAGTCATGGTTTCGTATGGTTGTAAATGCAGGAACCTCAGAGAAAGATATATCTTGGATACAGGCCCAGCGCAATGAACTTGCTCCAGAATTGAAAATTACCTCACGCAAGGACCTTTCAATGATTGCAATACAAGGTCCGAACGCTCGCGCTAAAGTCTGGCAAGCTATTCCAGGGTCCCAAGCTGCCACAGAAGATTTAAAGTTATTTCAGTCAATTATGTTTGAGCAATATTTTATTGCACGTACTGGATATACTGGTGAAGATGGATTTGAAATAACCCTGCCTGAAGGTGATGCCAAGCATTTATGGAACTCTCTCCATGTAGCAGGAGTTGCGCCTGCGGGACTAGGTGCACGTGACACGTTACGGCTTGAAGCTGGTATGAATCTTTATGGGCAAGATATGGATGAAACTACTAATCCATTAGAGTCAGGTCTATCCTGGACGGTAGATTTAAAAAGTGAACGCAATTTCATCGGCAAAAAAGAACTTATAAAAACACAAGCTAAATATCAATTATTCGGCTTGTTGCTATTAGATCGTGGTGTATTGCGAAGCCACCAGAAAGTATCAGTTCAACAAAATTCCGAACGTAGTGTAGGCGAAATTACTAGTGGTGGTTTTTCCCCCACACTAAATTCATCTATCGCACTTGCGAGGCTATCAACTGAGGTGTCTATAGGTGATGAAGTTCAGGTGTTAATACGGGATAAAGCGCTACGAGCAAGAATAGTAAAATATCCTTTTGTCCGGAATGGAAAGAGCCTAATTTAATGAAATATAAAGTGACCTTATTTAATATTGGAGCATAGACATGAATATTCCAACTCATCTTAAATATACAAAATCCCACGAATGGGTAAAACTTGAAGAAGACGGTACTGTTACGACTGGAATTACAATTCATGCCCAAGAGTTACTTGGTGACATGGTATTTGTAGAAATTCCTCAAGCAGGACGTCACCTAAAACAGGGAGAAGAATGTGCTGTTGTTGAGTCGGTTAAGGCTGCTGCTGACGTGTATGCACCAATATCAGGAGAAGTAATTACAATCAATCCTGAACTCGAATCAGCACCAGAAAAAATTAATGAAGATGCCCATTCAGCATGGCTGTATAAAATAAAGCCCTCTAATATAGAGGAGCTAAATGACCTGCTTGACTCAAGTGAGTATCAAAAAATTCTAGAAAGTGAAACACATTGAGAATGTTGTAAAAAGATAAATATTGAACAAATAACGCTCTATATATTATATTCCAGCGTTTATATTTAGTACCTATTAAATACGATTTATTGAATCAAACTATGCCATACATTCCACATACTAAAGAAGATGTAACTGCCATGCTTGCAAGCATAGGCGCAAACTCAATTGAAGATCTATTTGATGAGATTCCACCTGATCTAAAAAATGGGAAATTGAAAGAGGTCCCGTCAGGATTAAATGAAATGGAAATCTCTAGACTAATGTCGGAACGAGCCGAAACGGATGGTCACTATCTCAGCTTTATTGGTGCAGGTGCGTATGAACATCACATCCCTGCTGCAGTATGGCAAATTACAACTCGGGGTGAATTTTATTCCTCCTATACTCCATATCAGGCGGAAGCAAGCCAAGGAACGCTGCAATTACTTTACGAATACCAGACCATGATGGCATCCCTTACCGGCATGGATGTATCAAATGCAAGTATGTACGATGGTGCCTCTGCACTAGCTGAAGCGGTATTGATGGCTGTACGTTCTCATAAAAGCTCACGTCGAGTATTAATGCCATCTACGATTCATCCTGTTTATCGTAAGGTAGTAAGTACTATTGTAAAGAATCAAAATATTGAAATTATAGAAATTCCTTACTGCACAGAATGTGGTCATATACTTTTAGAAAGCCTGACTCCCTTTGTTGATCAAGACATTGCAGCGCTAGTTATTCCTCAACCGAATTTTTTTGGAGTACTCGAGCAAGTTGATGCGCTTACTGATTGGGCACACACAAATAACGCATTAGCTATTGGCGTAGTTAACCCCTTAGCTCTAGCGATGCTTACTCCTCCCGGTGAGTGGGGTAGCAAGGGTGCAGATATAGCAGTCGGAGAAGGCCAGCCATTAGGTATCCCACTGTCTAGCGGCGGGCCATATTTCGGCTTTATGGCCTGCAAACAGAAGCTAGCTAGACAAATGCCTGGGCGTATCATAGGGCGCACCACAGATTTAAATGGAAAGTCCGGCTTTGTCTTGACACTTCAAGCACGCGAACAACATATAAGACGCTCTAAAGCAACCTCCAATATCTGCACCAATCAGGGGCTAATGGTTACAGCTGCAACTATTTATATGTCTTTAGTAGGGCCCGAAGGATTACGGCGAATAGCCGAGAAATCTCATGCAAATACTATGATTCTTTTAGAGCAACTAGAAGCTATAAAGGGAGTAAAAAGAACTTTTAGTGGATCTATGTTTTATGAAGCGGCAGTAACGTTACCAATGCCGGGAGAAGATGTATTACAAAAACTAAAAATACAAAAAATATTGGGCGGACTAAATCTGAAAGAATATTACCCAGAGCTTGGACAAACAATATTAGTGTGCGCAACTGAAACAAAAATTCCGGCTGATCTGGTTAAATTTACAGAATGTCTGAACCATGTACTATCTGAATAAGACACATTTACTATTGAGTCAGCGTAATTTCTATTGATTCTATTTCACTCTTAGTTAAGGAGAAAAACTATGGTCACATTTGCAGATAACAATGTCAGAATAGAAGGAAATTTTCCACGCGTAGGAATTAAGGCCCCAGCTTTTTCATTGGTCGACAAAGATTTAAATGATATTTCGCTGAACAATTTTACTGGCAAGAGAAAGGTACTCAACATAGTGCCTAGTCTAGACACGCCAGTCTGTGCAATTTCTACCCAAAAATTTAACAAGAAAGCTAGCTCCCTTAGTAATACTGTTGTATTAATAATTTCGGCTGACCTGCCCTTTGCAATGAGCCGTTTCTGCACAACTGAAGGCTTAGATAAAGTAGTAACATTATCTACCATGCGTGGTGCAGACTTTAAGAAGGATTATGGTGTTGCCCTTAGTGATGGCCCTTTAGCTGGCCTTACAGCACGTGCTGTTATTGTATTAGATGAATCGGATAATGTGATTCATGCTGAATTAGTATCAGAAATAAAAGATGAACCAAACTATGATGCAGCTTTGGCTGCTTTAAAATAATCTCCAGATAAGACAAGAAATTTAACCATGCTGATATTTGAACACTCTCGCCCAGGAAGATGCAATTATTCTCAATCTCCGACGGCAGAAACAAGAACTAGCAACATTCCACAAAATCTTATGCGTAAGAAGCCTCCTATGCTGCCAGAGGTCTCTGAAATGGATGCGGTGCGACATTACACCCGACTATCACAAAAGAATTTTTCAATAGATACGGAGTTTTATCCGCTTGGCTCTTGTACAATGAAATATAACCCACGGGCATGCAATTCATTGGCCATGCTCCCGCAATTTCTTTCTCGACACCCACTTGCCCCCGAAGATACTGGGCAAGGGTATCTTGCTTGTATGTATGAGTTGCAGGAAATTCTGAAGGATGTTACTGGTATGAAAAGTGTCAGCCTTACTCCAATGGCCGGCGCTCAAGGCGAGCTTATTGGTGTGGCAATGATACGCGCTTACCATGAATCCCGCGGAGATCGTGCTCGTACTGAAATTATCATACCTGATGCTGCTCATGGTACTAATCCTGCAACAGCAGTAATGTGCGGCTATAAAGTAGTAGAGATCTCTACTGATAAAGAAGGTGACGTTGATATGGATGCCTTGAAAGCAGCAGTTGGCCCTCAAACAGCAGGATTAATGCTAACCAACCCATCCACACTTGGTGTATTCGAAAAGAATATTGTAGAAATGAGTAGGCTAGTCCATGAAGCAGGAGGATTGTTAT
>Ga0233427_10002046_pt1 | contig 19903 bp, 14 predicted proteins | sample SI_118_April2016_5_FD_179885 | JGI IMG/M metagenome (GOLD analysis project Ga0233427, IMG submission 179885) | Seawater microbial communities from Saanich Inlet, British Columbia, Canada - SI_118_April2016_100_MG | ecosystem: Environmental > Aquatic > Marine > Inlet | place: Canada: British...
TGCGCTTTCGTGATGAACGCATGGTGTTTGGTCGTATTGTTAATGGCTTACGCCAGGCATTATCACAAGCTAATTGGTCTACGCGTGCCGCTGGTGACGTGGGCTCTTACTCTCCGCACACCAGTGTTGGTTCAGCTGTAAGTGAACTCGGCGGCGTTGCAAGCGCGACATACGCACAGCTTGGTTTAGCGAACTCTGACGCTAGACCAATTGCCGCCATCGATGACACTGTGGCGACTCAAAACTTTTTGTCCGTACGCAATACATTTTTGTTCAGAGAGGTCGAGGGTGGTGTTGAAATTATCGATCAGCACGCATTGCATGAGCGGGTAAACCTCGAAGAATTGCGTAAAGAAATTCGTGCAGGAGAGGTGGTGATGCAGCCGCTGTTGGTGCCTTCACTAGTTGAGCTAAGCCGTAAAGAGCTGCAATCTCTAGTTGACAAGAAAGATGTGTTCCGTAAGCTCGGCGTTGAAATCGCTGAGTTTGGTGATACAACATTGGCCATCAACGCTGTTCCCGCTCGGCTTAAGCGCCTAAAGCCAGAGGCCTTAGTCGAAGATTTGCTTGAAATACTTCATCAAACCCGAAAACCATCTCCGGAGCAAATTCAAGAAGAGATGCTGTATTCAATGTCGTGTCGCGCTGCTGTGATGGCTGGCGATTATGTCAATGAAGAATCGCTACGCTCGCTATTAAAGCGAGGTGCAGACCTGCCACAAGATAGAACTTGCGCTCACGGACGCCCGGTGCGCGTGTTCCTTAGTTATCTTGACCTTGAGAAGGCTTTTTATCGTCGCTAGGCGCGTTGCTTTTCGGCCCCCAATCTAAGCCATGAATCTCATAGATGCGCAGCGGAAGTGCCTCGCTGTCATCGGTGTCGAATTCATAGATTACTTGCGGGACAGAGCGCCCGTGGTACTCTTTATAGGCTAGCGTTGCAAAGCGTTGAATTTGCTTAAGCTGCTGCTCATCATCGAATAAGATGAAATCGACGATGCTCGGAAGCAATTGGTCAGTAGCAACATGAATGCGGTAGGTGAATAGTTGCTGTTGGCGCAAAATGCGGCCCTCAAGTACCCGAGTTCCGTCGGCCTCAATCGTCAGAGTAGTTGGCGGATTTTTGTCAGCAAACTGAGCAAGATCAAGGATTAACATCAAGTCAGCACTTAAGTCAATGCCGTCATCAATAGCCTGGCGATCTTCGGTGTATTCATGACCGCTTAAAACTTGCTTTTCGCCACCGTTCTCTTTAAGCCAGTAGCGCTTGCCGTCAAAGCCTTTGCGCACTTGAGTGTTGTTTTCTACATCATCAATCGCTATCTCAAATATCTTCTGCTTTGTCTCAGAGTAGAGCAAATAAAAACCAAATTCACGAGGATGCTCTCCACGTTCGCGCAAAAATAAATCAATGCTAAAGTTGCTCATCGGACGCGCGCCTTCGGCGTTATATTGCGCGGCAATTACATCGCTCATCAGCTCTTGCGCTTCATTTGAAGGAGGCTTTGGGGTGTCTTGCGCGAAGGCTATGGCAAGAACATGCAAGAAGGTCGTCGCAATGCTCATTTGGTTTTAATAGGATACTGCCCCCATGGCTTTTTTACAGACCATTCCTGAATTTCATGACCCCGCTACAGGTGTCAAGCTGATAGGCGTTGCCGACCAGAGGTTCAAACGCGCCTTAGTTGAGGTGCTTTTTGAGTTGCCTCTCGACGCTAGCCGCGCCGCCCGAAGCTTGCTCCTCGATGTGCTTGAACAAGGTTCGGCGCAATTTCCGAGCCGCATTGCATTGGCGCGCGAGTTGCAAAATTTATATGGCGCATCGTGCGAAGTTTATAGTGAGAGATCCTGCGAAGCGCACCGTGTTGGTTTGCAGGTGAGCTGCCTTGGCCAGCAATTCTTGCCTCCCGGCGAAGGTGTTTTACTACCAGCTTTAGATTTGATTAGTGGTGTTCTTTTTGAACCTTTACGCGGCGATTCTGGCGAGTTGTTTAACATGTCTTACATTAAACGCGAGCGCTCGAACCTATTAGACATGCTTGCCGAGCGCAAAGACAACCGTTCAGCTTATGCCGCCGAACGCTTTCGTAGCGTGATGTGCGCCGAAGAAGAGTACGGTAAGCTATCATGGGAAAGTTCAGCAGCAGTTGCTGAATTGAGCTGTGAACAACTTGAGGCAGCACGACTCGAAATAATCAATGATGCTGCAGTCACGATTGTTTGCTCAGGTGCGATTGATGTTCAAGCTGTTGCCGAGTGGGCGCAGCGTCAGTTTGCTTCTAAGACTCGGGCTGTCGATATTGTTGCGCCGTCAGAGTCATTTCCCGCAGAGTTGCGACATGTAAATGAACATCTTGCAATGGAACAAGCTAAGTTACACATCGGCTTGCGTTTGAATTTGCCACAAGAAATCGTTGATCGCGAAGCATTAATAATGGCTTGTTCAATTCTCGGAGGTGGGTCGCATGGACGCCTGTTCCAAATTATTCGTGAGCAAAAATCGCTTGCCTACGGGATTTATTCAAGGCTACACGGGCGTAAGCACATCTTGTCAGTTGACGCAGGAATTGATGCCGGAGCTGCCAAGGAAGTTGAGGACGAAGTCTTTAAGCAAATTGAGTTGCTGGCTAATGAAGGCCCGAGTGAGATAGAAATGCAGTTAGCGCAAGCTAATCGTCTCAATGGTCTTGCAGCACTCGCCGACTCCCCGGCGGCAATGTCAAATTTTTACCATTCTGCCTACATTCTGGGCTTAGAAACTACTCCTCATGACCGCGCGCAGGCCTGCTTGCAACTTAGTGTTGAGCAAGTGCAGCAAGCGGCTAGCAATTGGCAACCAGACTTGGTTTACCTACTCTCGGCAGCTGAATAATGAAAGTGACCCGCACTATTAAGCATCCACAACTGCAAGAAACTGTGCACTTAGCTACGGCAGCTAACGGTTTGCAAGTTGCTTTGATTCCGACTCCGGGGTTCCACACTGCTGCGGCGCATTTCGGCTTGCGCTTCGGTGGTAACGACCTAAAGTTCATTATGCCTGGCGATCATGAGTGTGAGGTTCCGACAGGCTCTGCGCATTACCTTGAGCACAAATTGTTTGAGGGGCGCGAAGAAAAAGTATTCGACCGTTTTAACCGGCTTGGAGCAGATTTTAATGGCGGCACTTCGTTTTGTACGACAACCTATTATTTTTCAACCGCAAATAATTTTGATGAGTGTTTAGAAGTACTTGTTGATTTTGTGCAGTATCCATTAATAACTGATGAACGCGTGGATAAAGAACGTGGTATCATCGAGCAAGAGGTTCGAATGTACCAAGACAGCCCTGGTTATCGCGGTACATTTCTTTTGCATGAGGCAATGTATGAAACGCATGCCGTCCGCGTAGGGCCAGGTGGAACACTTGCGGATGTCGCGCGTATTAATGCCACGGACTTACAGCACTGTTACGACGGATTTTATGTGCCCCAGGCGATGCGTTTAGTTTTGGCAGGCGATTTCGATGTGGATGACGTATTGAAAAAACTGCAGCCGCTTCTGCGCGATGACAATCCGGCGAGTGCTAAGCGGGTTTCAGATGATGCGACTAGTGCTCGCGCTACGGATTGGCTTGAAGAAGAGTTTGCTGTAACGCGTCCACACGTTTTCATTGGGTACCCGCAGAAGAAAATGCGGGTAGACGGTCAAGATAGACTCCATCAGCGAATTGTGGCTTCATTGGTAATCGATTTGATGTTTGGGAAGTCGTCTGAGCTTCGTCAAAAGTTATACGAAGCCGAAATCGTTGATGACAGCTTTGGCGCTTACTGGTCGTCAGACGAAAGTTGGGGGCATGTGATTATGTCTGGTGTATGTGATGCCCCAAAAAGTTTCGTTGCCGACATTAGTGGTGAATGTAAAGAGTTTATCGCTAATAAAATCAAGAGCGAAGATTTTGAACGATTGCGCAAGGCTGCGTGGGGCGGCATAGTGTCGGGCTTGCAGACTCCATCCGCGATTGCTTCTTCAGTGCTGTCTAGTATGTTGTCTGGCAATGAGATCTTTTCGGCTTTAGATGAATTGCAATCTATCAGCCTTGATGAATTGCAATCGGCAGCCGAAGATATGTTTGATGAATCTAAACGTGCCGTTGCCGTGTTGATGCCTTTAAAATCTGATTAATGAAGCGTGCATTTTTACTTGGCCCTACTGCTTCGGGCAAAACTCAAATTGCGCTCGATTTGGCAAAGCGCATTGATGCTGAAATCGTGTCGCTTGATTCAATGTTGGTATATCGTGGTATGGATATTGGCACAGCTAAACCCAGCGCTGGTGAAATGGCGCAGGTGCCACATCATTTGATTGACGTGGTTGAACCCACCGAAGATTTTTCAGTAGCCAAATATGTTGCCTTGTGCGATGACGTAGAGCAAGACCTCAAGTCGCGGGGGAAGAACGCCTTGTATGTAGGCGGCACGACCATGTGGTTTAAGGCACTTGCTTTCGGATTGATAGATTTGCCTGATGTACCACCAACTCTGCGTGAGCAGCTCGCACAACGTTTGCAGTCAGAGGGAGTGATGACTTTGCGCACCGAGTTGCAGCAAGTAGATCCTGCAGCTATAGAGCGCATCCACCCCAATGATCACCGTCGCTTGTTGCGTGCGCTTGAAACTTGGCATTCAACAGGGCGTTCTCTAAGCGATTGGCAGCAACAATGGGTGCAAAACAAACATGTTGATGAATGCGCATGGGTTTTGGATTGGCCGCGAGAGGTCTTGCACCAGCGTGTACGAATGCGTTTTGAGCAAATGTTCAAGGAAGGTCTGCTAGGCGAAATCAACTCGCTAATTGAGCGTGGCGGTTTTGGCATGACCGCGGCGAAAGCTATTGGTTATAAACAAATCCTTGATCACTTAGCCGGAGCCTGCGACTTGGAAACAGCACTTGAGAAGTGCGTTAGCCAAACTAATGTTTTAATTCGCAGGCAGATGACATGGTACCGTTCATTCAGTGGCCTTGATTTTGTCGACATGCCTTTTACCGAAGGGGATGATGCTCTAGTCGCGCGCCTTGCGCAAGAATTTTCCGCCTAAATCGTATTCGCCACGCAGCGCGTTGTGGTCCGAATTTAGGGTTTCGATGACTTCAAAGTCTGTAAGGTTGATGTTGCCTCCGTACAAGATATGGTCAATTGGTAGCCCAATAATTTTTGACTTGTCGGCGTACCAAGAGTTCTGTAAACCATACGACTGTCGAGAGTGTTGCAGTTTAGCGGTGTTTACAAATTGGCGGAATGGCGCTGCCCATGGCGTGGAATTAAAGTCTCCGGCCATGATTACATTTTCGAAACTACTGGCAACCTCGGTAGCATTTTCTAATGTGGTGAGGTGGGCTGAGTATATAGGCCACACGAGGTGGGCGGTGACTAGGCGGACTCGACGGCGCGCCACCGCAATATCAACTTGTAGAAAAGAGCGGTCATTCTTATTTGTTATTTTCTTGGCGTTGAGTAATGGGTACTTAGAAAACACAACGAGGGCGGCTTCATCAACTTCATAAGAGTGTGGGTACTGCTGAAATTTACCACGCAACTGCGCGGCGCCTGCTTCGGCAATAGCTACTACATCGCAAGGTGTTTTTGCCACGATATCATCAAGCTCATTCACTGCCTGTTGCTCATAGTGCAGATTCATCCATATTAATGAGATATGTTGTGGGCTTTCGAGGTCAACTTTGTCAGCCGGGAGTAGCATGCTCAAAGGAGCAATTGCCTGTAATATGAGGGTTAAAAGTATTAATTTACGCCAAATTGACGGACGCCAACTGAGCCCAGAGAAGGTAGGTGTAAAGGATAAAAGTAGTGCAAATAACGATAGTAGTAGTAAGTAGCAAATGAAATGAGTGAAGATAGCAAGTGCAGGCACGAAAACACCACCTAGCGCTGCGCAGGCTAGAAGTAGGCTGCTGGCGATGACCAGTTTAAGGAGCCATGTCATTAGGGATGCAGGTGCAAACATTGCTATGTGCTATTATACTGACCATGAACTCTTCATCAGAATTTCCAAATTTCGGTTCGCCACCGCCGATTAACCCATCCGGCCCACAATCGCCTAAAGTCAAGAAGGCATTGGTGGTCGGCGGCATCTGCGTTGTGGCTTTCATTATAGTGGTGGTAGCATTTGTCAGTGGCAAGGGCGGCATTGTAGAGGTCGATGATTCGCAAGCATGTGTAGTTGTTAACTACATTAGTGGCAACGTCGAAGTCTATAACACGCCAGGTTACAAAATCTTCTTACCCTTTGCTGCACAAGCATTTTTGTTTGATAAGTCACCAAACAAATTCATCATGGAGGGAGACAAAGACGTTGACTCTAATCATGTGTCGAAGCTGACCGTTCGTGCGAACGACGGGTCAAACTTTTGGTTCGAAACTCTTGAAATACAATACCGAATTGACCCAATGAAGGCTGGGATAGTTCTTTCCGACTCGGGCTCAGGAACATCCTTTAAGAGTAACTGGGTAAAATCTTATGCTCGTTCAGTGCTGCGAGATGAATTTGGCAGGTTTTCTGCCGAAGAAGTCGCTGACCCGTCTAACTACAACACAGCAACAACGGCTGCAGAAAATCGCTTGAACGAGATGCTCGCTTTACACGGAGTGGTGATTATGCAAATTATCACACCTAAGCCTCAATTTGAGCAGCGCTATGAGAAGGCGATTGAAGATCGTAAAGTGGCCAATCAAGAAGTTGAAAAATTGAAGGCGCAGGCGATACAGCTTACCCGCGAGCGCGAGCGTCGCCTTGCAGACATTGAGCGAGACAAAGCAACAGAATATGAGTTGCTGTTGGGTACGCTCGAAGCAGAGCGAATTTCGGCTACTAAAGATGCTGTTCGCGTTACGAAGTCTGCTGATGCGCAGAAAATCTCTGACATGGCCGCAGGTCAAGCACAGGAGTTAGCTAATTTCCAAGAGGCAGAAGGCCTGAGGGTGCAGGCGCAAAAAGAAGCAGAAGGTTTGCGCGCTCAAGTTGAAGCCCTTGCTAAGCAGGGTGACATTTTGGTGCGCGAAAAGTTGGCCGAAAAATTTAGCACTATTAAATTTAACATTATCCCTTATCGTCGTGATCCCGCGCCGACTCGCCTTGAGCATTCGGGTTTACAAATTGCTCCTGGAGGACAACAATAATGAAACGCAGCTTAATTACTTTGCTAATCCTATTAGTGGTACTGCCGATTGCTACCGCTTTATTGTTTAAACGCATCCCGCCGGCAACTGTTGGCGTTAAGCAAAACCAATGGGGTGGAGGTATCGTTGAGTCTGATTTTTCAACCGGCTTCCGTCTGGGCATTAGTGGGTACCATAAATGGCACTACCTGCCAACGCGCACCCACTTTTTGCACTTTACTGGCACTACGGCGCCGCAGTATTTTACTAGTGACGATATTTCCAAATGGGCAAACCCGTTAGAAATTCGTACAACTGACAACAATGTGGTGACCTTTGAATTGTCAGTCGCCTACAAGATTATTCCCGGCGAAGCGCACAAGATCGTTATGGACGGCCTTAAGTTGCACTACCCTGACCGCGTTAAATCAGTGGTGATGGCAGTGCTGCGCCAAGAGTTGCCCAAACTCACATCAGAAGATCTGCAACTCACAGACCTGCGCTTAGATCGGGTGGCGTCCACTTTGCCATTCCTGAACGAGAGGCTCAAAGAATTTCATTGCGAGGCTGAATCGATTTTGATTCGCAAGTTGCAATTTCAGCGTGACTACGAAAGCAAGCTTCAGGAGAAGCAGTACTTCCGTCAAAAAGCTTTGCTCGATCGTGCATTGACTTTGGTTGCAGAAGAAGAGAAAACAGTTAACTTGATTGAGCGCCAAATCGTTGCTGCCGAAATGGCTAAGACTGAAGACTGGGAAAAGCAAATTCAAGAAAAAAGATCGGAATATGAAGTGACAATAGCTAGCATTGTTGCGGAAGCTCGTGTTTACGCTACTGAGACTTTGGCACAGGGCGAAGCTGAACGCGTAAAGGCTGAGGCACGCGGTTCTTTGTACCTCGCCGAGGCAGATGCTTTGAAAAAAGAGCTGCGAACTCAGGCTCTTAACTCTAAAGGGGGGTCGATCATGTTGGCGCTCGAAGCGGCAGATAATTTGAACTTGCCAGAGGTGACTCTAAATAGTGACGACCCTGCTGTTCCTATAATCTTAGACTTGTCGGAACTAACTAAGCTGCTTATCGGAACCGTCGACTAGGCTTTATTGAGTCTCTAAACCTAGTGCGACGCTTTTGCTTGAAAGCGGCGCGCTAGGTTTAACACTTCTGTGCGCTCAAGCATGCCACATAGCACCGGAGCAGCACTGTCTTCGACTATCGCAACAGTGTTGCCATCGAACTCTTGAAAGAACGCGAGCGCATCAGCCAAGCTACATTTGGCAGAGAGTGAAGCCTGTTCAGGCGACAGCGAAATCACGTCCTCGGCGGTAATTAGGTTTGCCACATGATGGTCGTAGGCAACTTCACTAAGGTCTTGCAAGGCAATTACGCCCAGTAGTGTGTTGTGACTATCCACAACCGGGAAATGATTAAATGCTGAATGGTTAGCGAACGACAAAATTTTATCCATTTTTTCGCTGCGCTGCAGAGCGCCACTAATCGGTTTCATTATGTCACGGATAATGATTTCTTGAGGAGTGCTTCCGCTAAAATGAGTGTTGCGCGCGAGAGTTCGTTTAATCGCTTTAAACCAGCTGCTGCCACTAGAGATTGTTTGGTTGCGCGAAAGAATGTGGCCGACGTCTACTTCGCCAGCCGCGACCACTACGCGTTTGACCAAAAGCGGACCGAGTAACTCGAAGATGACAACAGAGCCCAGGATGATTGCGAGCAACCGTTCGGACAAATCAGCATCGTAGCGTGAGACGTATCCGGCAAGGGCAATAGCCGCGCCAGCTTGACATAGTACACCAAGACCAATTGGTGGGTTTTTGTTTGAGCTTAAGTTAGGTTTAGACCTGAGGCCATGAAAACCTATATTGGTGCCCATCACCTTACCGATCACTCGGCCCAGAACATATAAGCCTACAACTAACCAGTTTTCAGCAAGCTCGGAAAATTGAAAGTGACTGCCGGACAACACGAAAAACAGGACGAAAGCTGGTTGACCATAACCGTCCATATCTTCGGTTATATGAGAAAAAAATGACGAGCGATTGGCGACTACTGCGCCAGTGACTAGGAAGGCGAGCATGTGCGGAACATCGGTTAGTTCGCAAAAGCCAACGGTAAGGAAAATAGTGACTAGCAGTGGCACTACATAGTTGCCGGCTCCGAGGCGCTCTTGAAATAGAATGAGCATGTGGCCAGCGACCAGACCATAGAGCACCGAGCCGAGGGCGTCCCAGAGTGGTCCGCTGATTCCGACGTCGCTAGAACCACTAATCGCAAACAGCACTAACATAGCCAACTCGAAGGCGAAAATTGCCCACACATTTGACAAAGCAGTCAGCATCTTGATGGTGCGAGTGGCCGATCCCTTGGCACCGTATTCGTGTAAAACCTCGAGAGTTGTAGCAGGTGCGACTGCAACGGCCAGCACCCCCAGCAGCAAGCCACCCTTTAAATCATGCAGTGCAACACTGCAAAGCACGCCAACCATGACAAAAGTAAATAAAGACTCAGTCAAAGATGCGCGAATAATAGTGCTGGGCTGCTCGTTTATTGATTTCGCGTTTGGGCGGCGTTTAAATTGTCCGCCAAGTACAAATAGCGCCAATGCCATAGCGAAATCGTTGATAGGCAGGCGGAGTAACTCGAGGCTCTCGTGGCTAACTCCGATGTGGTGAGAAAAATAATTAATCCCGATGCCTGCTGCAAGGTACCCAGTCAGTGCCGGTAATTTTAGGCGGTGTGCTACCCAGCCGCCGATAATTCCGCTCGCAAGCAGGATGCCGAGGATGAAGAGGGAACTTATCATGTTAGTGGGCGGCCGACCAGTCTGAGCCATGGCCGATATCAACTTTCAATGGCACGAGCATATCGTAGACCTGCTCCATTTCTCTACGGACTAACTGCTGTAATTTTTCTAATTCGGCAGCAGGGCAATCAAAAACCAATTCGTCATGCACCTGAAGAATCATGCGAGCGCTGAGTTTCTCAGATTTGAGAGCGGCGCTGACTTTTATCATTGCCATCTTGATTAAATCGGCAGCTGAGCCTTGCACTGGAGTGTTGACCGCCATGTTTTCGGCTCCAGCGCGCACTCGGCCGTCACTAGAATTAACGTCGGGTGTTGGACGCACTCGGCCAGCGAGGGTGCTGACCTTTTCTTGCCTGCGAGCAGTATCGAGCGTCATATCAAGCCATTCGCGCACCTTGGGAAAGGCGTCGAAGTACTGATCAATAAAATCTTGCGCTTCGGAGAAGCTCATTCCGGTTTGCTGTCCTAAGCGATGAGGGCCCATGCCATAAAGGATGCCGAAGTTAACCGCTTTAGCCCGCGAACGCATATCAGAGTCAACTTCACTGATGTCAATGCCATTAATTGAAGCTGCTGTATGCGCATGAATATCGACGTTGTTGTTGAAAGCAGTGATTAGTGATTCATCTCCTGATAGATGTGCCACCACTCGCAATTCAACTTGCGAATAGTCAGCCGACACCATCAACCAATCATCATGCAAAGGAACAAAGGCTTTTCGTATCTCGCGACCCTCTTCGCTACGAATCGGAATGTTTTGCATATTAGGGTCTGAAGAAGACAGTCGCCCGGTGGCGACCAAAGCCTGGTTAAAAGAGGTGTGGACGCAGCCGCTTTGCGGGTGGATATAAGTTGGCAGGGCGTCAACGTAAGTGCTCATCAACTTAGTGGTTTTACGGTAATCTAAAATTGCATCAGCAATTTCAATACCGGCATATTTCTCAAGAGTAGCGGCGTCGGTTTTATAACCAGTTTTGGTTTTGCCAACTCGAATGCGCGGACGTTCCTTTTGAATTTCTAAATGTTCAAAAAGAATTGGACCAAGTTGCTTAGGCGAATTCAGATTAAAAACCTGTCCAGCAATGTCAAAGATAGTAGTCTCGAGTTGTTGTTGACGCTTAGCGAGACGCAAGCGTAAGTCACAAAGGCGCGTTGAGTCAAGTTTCACGCCATTAGCCTCAATTTCGATTAAAACTTGTGCCAAAGGTATTTCTAACTGGCTATACAACTCGTCAAAACCTGATTCAGTCAGTTGCTCACGAAGTTTAAGGCTCAATTGCAAAGTGACATCGGCATCTTCACACGCATATTCGCTGACAACATCTATAGGGAGTAAATCCATGGTGAGAGCGTTTTTGCCAGTGCCTAGCAAGTCTTTCGTCGGAATTTTGCTAATGTTAAAATACTGCAAGGCCATTGCATCTAGGTTGTGCTTGTTCAACGGGTCAACCAAGGAATGAGCAATCATGGTGTCAAAATTAAATCCGATGACCGGTGCGTCGTGACGGCGCATGATGTGTGCGTCATACTTAAAATTCTGCCCGATTTTTTCGATGTTTTCATCGGCGAGCAAGTCAGCTAAAAACTCAACTGCGGTTTCTCCTTGCGGACCAAGAGGCGCTTGAGAGCCTAAGCACGGCACGTAATACGCTGCCCCCGGCTTGCAGCTGAAGGACATGCCGACCAACTTGGCAATTAGCGGATTAATAGCAGTGGTCTCGGTGTCAAAGGCGAAGCCTTTTGCCGCACGCATTTCTTTGTCGAGAGCAACGAGTTGTTCGGTGGTGCCGACGGTTACATAATCCCGCGAGTCGTTGTAGTCACTTGATACTTCGCTGCTGTCGATGTCAATAGCTCCATCGCCATCTGCCATTTCTGCGAAGCGCGTGCCAAGGGTGTTAAGCGAATGATTTTTACAAAACGCCTGCAGGCCTTCGTCGTCGAGATCGTCGCGTGTCAAAGATTGGATGTCGCCAAGGTCGAGGTTGGTAACCATCGTTACCATCTTCAAGGCGTGTCGCACTTGGTCGCCGTAAGCTCCTAGATTTTCGGCAAGCTTGCCTTTTTCGTTTTCAGGGCCGTCGCTCAAAACTTTTTCTAGTGAGCCGTATTTCTGCAACAAAGCAGTAGCACGCTTTGGACCCACCCCCGGCATACCTTTGATGTTGTCAGAGCTATCGCCAACGAAAGCTTGATATTGCGCCATCATCTTTGGCGGTAATCCGAATTTATCTTCGACTTCGGCCGGGCCCATAATGATAGTTTCAGAATCAGCTTTTCGCGGTGGCGGGCATTGCAATGCATTGTCTGTTACGTTTTGCGCGAGATCTTTGTCGCTAGTAAACATGCGTACTTGCAGACCTAATGCCGGGCCCTGGGTAGCCAACGATGCAATGACATCATCAGCCTCGTAACCTTCGCGTGATAATTGCGGCAAGCCCATCAACTCGGTTACCTCACGCATCCAGGGGAATTGTAGAGCTAAGTCTTCATCAAGTTCATCACGGTTGGCTTTGTAAGTGTCATCTAGCTCATGACGAAAAGTGGGTCCGGGTAAATCCCAGACTACGACTACGTGCTTAGATGGATGATCTTTGATAGCGCGCAACACAGAAGTTATAAAACCATAAACTGCGCCGGAAGGGCGTCCTTGTTTGTCAGTTAGATTGCGAATGGCAAAGAATGCACGAAATGCTAAAGCGGTGCCGTCGATTGCGAGCAGCCGATTGTCAGGAGAGGTGCTGTTAGGCATTAGATGTATTTGATTAGCATGAAGCCTCCGACCAGCATCACTGCGAAAACAATTGCAGCGAGGTCGAACCATTTGTCGAGAACTTTAACGATTGGTTTTCCGAAGTAGCGCAGTAAAAAACCTTCTAGGAAGAATCTCGCGCCGCGGCCGAGCGCGCAGGCGCCGACGAAGGGTAAAAAGCCAAGTCCCATAGCGCCACTGGCGATGGTGAATACCTTAAACGGAATTGGAGTTACAGCTGCCAGTAACAACGCCAATACGCCGTAAGTCGCATACCAAGTTTCGATCTTTCCCCAAGTGTGGCGGTCAGCATCGTACAGGTCGAGTAAGTAAGTGCCAACGCTGTCCATTAAGAATGCGCCGATTGAATAGCCGACAAGCGCGCCAAGCACCGAGGCCACAGTAGTAATCGCTGCAAAACGAACCGCGCGCTGCGGAGCGCCCGCGCCCATCGCCATCAGCAGCGGGTCAGGTGGTAAAGGAAAAAAACTGGACTCGGCAAACGACAGCCAAAACAAGGCCTTAGGCGCATTAGGCTTGTCGGCGAAGGAGAGCATCCAATCGTAGAGCCGGCGCGCGGTCTTTAGAACCGATTTAAGGACGGGGATGCGTCGGAGGGACATTAACTGTTTGAGCTACGGAAGTCTTTTACTTGCCATTGGACGTTAGTGCGTCCTGCGTAGTGGTTGAGATTGGCGGTAAAGGCGACGTCAATAATATCGCCTGCCACCAGTTGTTTGTAGCGCTCTTGAAGCTTGAAAAGAATACCTTTTTCGATTACACCATCACGCTCGAATGTGAACTGCATGACATTTTGATTCTTGCCAACAATGCGCGGCGCGCTAACAAGCTTAACATTACTGCACATATAAATGGGCTCTTTGAATGAATGCCCGAATGGTTCAAGTTGCGCCATGCGGTTAAGCATCGGCACGGTTAATTCGCCGGGACTAACTTCGACATCAATGTCGAGCTGCGGCTTGCCGACTTTGCCTTTGCCAGTGGCCGCGGCATTGAGCGCTTGTGAAATAGCTTCGGCGTTTACCGGATCAAACTCGAATCCAGCTGCAGCAGCGTGTCCACCATGCTTGTTGAATAAGTTCGTGGCGGCGTCGAGAAGCTTGGCAACTGATTGGCCACGAGGTGCGCGCGCAGATCCGCGTGCGACCCCAGGAGTGCATTCGGCCCAACAGAAAGTGGGCAGGCCAGTGCTTTCGCAAATGTTAGCTGCTGCAATGCCGAGCACACCGAAGTGCGCGTCGCTGCTGCCAACAAAAACCACGTTGTCGCCTTGTTGGTGCTGGCGCTGCGCTTCGCCCATCAGTTTATTAGCTTGTTCAATTGTCACAAGCTTGCGCTCGTCGTTGAGTTCACCAAGTTGTGCCACCAATCGCTGCGCGGATGGTACATCATCTGCGAGTAGTGCGTGCAGGGCAACTTCAGCCTTGAATAAGCGTCCGGCGGCATTAATTCTTGGTGCTACGCCAAAGCCAATGTCGCCAGCCATCAATTCGTCGTTGCCACGCATTGCTGATTTTGCTAAAGCGTTAATGCCAGGGAAGCGCGAGTGTGGCATGCGCGCTAACCCGTTTTTCACCAACGCGCGGTTTGGCCCGTGAAGTGGCATCATGTCAGAGATGGTGGCGATTGATGCGTAACACATCAAGTCGGTTAGAAATTCGCGGAATTTGTCGTCGAGCTGATCTTGCTGATGGTGCTCGCGTAAAATCCCCCAAGCTAAGATGAAAGCGACTGCTGCGCCGCAGAAAGCAACGAAGTAGGGATACTCGCCCTTATCGTTTTTAGGCAATAGCCACGGATTCATCAAAGCAGTGCAGCGCGGCAATTCGTCGCCAGCCATATGGTGGTCAACGACTACAACCTCAATACCCGCATCAGCTAGTTCGCCGAGTTCAGCTACGGCAGAAGTGCCATTGTCGACCGTGATAACTAATTTGGCTTGATGCTTTTCAACCAACTTCATAGTGTTGGGGCCAAGCGAATATCCATCAACCATGCGGTCAGGAATAAAAGGAATCGCTTCGACACCGATGTGCTTTAGAAGGCGCATCAGCAGAGCGGTGCCACACAAGCCGTCAGCATCATAGTCACCGTAAATAATTACCGGATATTTTTCGTCGCGCGCCCGAAAAATTGCGTCGCGCGCTTGTTCGTAATCAGGCAGTTGGGTCGGGTCGGGCAATTCGTGCAGTGATGACTGAAACAGCGCAGTAATGGCGTTAGCAGTCGAAATATCGCGATTTAACAGCACTTGAGTGACCAATGGCGGCAAAGCCAACTCTTTCGCCAGCACTTGGCTTTTGGCGCTGTCGCCGGCCAAAAAATGCCAACTGTATTGGGAGGGTAAAATCGCGGTGTCCATCGTGTATCATTCTAGAACTGCGATGACTGAGAAACCTCCCCGAATTCCGGCAATGAATGAATTGCTCGACGCCTGCGCCGAGCACGATTTAGATTGCTACCCGCGTGAAGCATGCCGCCGAGCATGTGAGATGGCATTAGATAGCGTGCGTAGCGCGCGTAAGTCTGGCGATAGGCAAGCTGGTGTTAACGAAACGTTTTGGCGCGAAGTCAAAGGTCACCTCGAAGTGCTGCCACGACTCGAAATGTGCAAGGTTATTAATGCGACTGGGGTGGTGTTGCATACCAATTTAGGTCGCGCACAATGGCCAGAAGAAGCGCGGATGGCTGCTGCTGCTGCGAGTGCTGCTGCGATGTGTGAAATTGATGCTGAGACTGGCGGACGCGGTAAGCGAGATAGCGCGGTGTGCGATTTGTTGGCGCAGTTGACTGGCGCCGAAGCAGGCTTACCGGTCAATAATAATGCGGCGACAGTTTTGTTGATTGCCGCGGCGTTGGGTAAAGGTCGCAAAGTCGTGGTCGCACGCAGTGAGTTGGTTGAGATTGGCGGTTCGTACCGCATGCCCGAAGTGATTGCTGCGGCCGGCGCCGAGATGGTGGCGGTGGGTACTACTAATCGTGCGCACCTAAAAGATTTTGCTGAAGCACTTAAAGATCCAGAAGTGGCGTGTGTGATGCGCATTCATCCGTCGAACTTTGTGATGCAAGGCTTTACAGCCGAACCTGAGATGAGTGAGTTGAGCGAGTTGTGTAAAGAACACGGGGTGCCGTTGTATTACGATTTGGGCTCGGGCGTGCTGCATGGCGCAGCGCTTAATGGCCTCGAAGATGAACACCCGGTGCGCACGATGTTGAATGCCGGTTGTGATCTAGTCAGTTTTTCTGGCGACAAATTGCTTGGCGGACCACAAGCCGGATTGATAGTTGGTGCGGCACCGTTAGTCGCGCAGTTGCGTTCGAATATGCTGACGCGATGTTTGCGTTTAGATAAAACAATTCTTGCTGGAGTTGAGGCGACCTTGCGTCTGCATTTACTCGGCGAAGAGTCTGCGGTGGGGCGTATCCCGGCGTTGAATCAGTTGGCGCAATCAGCTGACGATTTAAAAGCTCGCGCGCAGGCTTTGGTTAAACAGATTAACGCGCTGGGAGTTAATGTTACCGCAGAATTAGTTGAGTGCCAAGGCCGCGTCGGCTCTGGCGCTTCGCCAATAAAGGATTTGCCGAGTTGGGGTGCCGCTTTGACGCATGTGTCTTTCGACGCTAAAGATTTAGCTCGTGAAATGCGCGTTCATAAGCCTCACGTGTTTGGGCGTATGCAAGATGACAAGGTCGTGTTCGATTTACGCACAATCAGCGATGCTGAAGGTGCGATTATATTAGACATGCTCGGACGTCGTTTTAGCGAAGTTTAATTCGGTCGCAGTAAACCCGTTCACTGTCACTAGCTGAATAGAAGTAAAGCAAATCACCAAGGTTGGCCTTGGGCATGCGCCGCGCGATCTCAGTACCGTTAAATTCGACGACAACTTCGCGTTCGAAGTCTACCATCTCGGGGCTGAGCAGTATTTCAAAGCCGGACAACTTGGCGTCACTGCTGACGACAAAGGTATTGGCCTCTTTATTGAACTCACCTTCGACGATGACATTCATTACCGGTTCTTGCCAGTGCATCCAGTAGAATTGGGTTTTCCAGTCGAGTGTGGGCTGCCACACGACATGCAGTTGGTGCACATCACGTTTGAAATCTTTTATTTTGTTTAACAACGCTAACATGCCACCTTCGGGGTATCGGTGTTGGCGATCGGCGACTTCCCAGTAGGTGAAGTCGCCATAACCTCCAAAGCGTTTTTTAAATTTTGCCACTTCTTTAACCGCAGCTTGATTGGCCTCGGGCGGCACACGCGGGTCGTCAGTAGATTGGAAAACCACCATCGGTACGTTGCGCAAATTAGCCACCACACCATTTTGAATTTCAATTAAGTTGCCATCAAAATCATAGACTGGAGTCGGCGCACCAGCAGATGGCGCCAACGCTGCTACTTTATCGGCATGATGCGCGCCTAAGGTCCATGAACCATAACCGCCCATTGAATGTCCAGAGAAATACACATGATCAGGGTCGATGTCGTAAGTAACAATAGCCATTTCGATTAACTGTATAATCCATTCTTCGGTGCCGGAGTCCGTCCAACCATATTCGGTCTTTTCTATAACTTCAGGGAATATCGCTAGCCACCCCAACTTTTGCGCTGCATCACGCATGCCGCTAGCCGAAGAATGCGCGTCACCCGAGCCAACTCCGCCGCCGTGCATGCCGATGAGTAACCCTTTGGGCTTTTTGGTTTCGCCACCGATGATGTAGAACCCGCGCTTAGAGTTCTCCCAGAAGAAGTATTCTCCGGATTTTTGAGGTAACTTGGCTACAGCTTTCTCAGCCGATTTACTCACGCTCTTAAACCATTTCTTGAAAGTGGACGACTTGCTTAAGTCGACATTTTGCAACTTTAAGCAAATCGCCAAGCGTTCGTCTTCTGCTGTTTGTTCAAGTTCGAAATACTGCGCCAACGACTTCTTTATTTGGCTGGAGCTAAGTGGTTTGCTCTGCGCAGCACAGGGCAGGCACAAAGTCAGCAAAGCACAGGCGGTGAGGAGTCTTCCCATAATAGAGATATTATTTGATTTCGAAATTCAATTGAGTTTCTTGTGTAAAGGTGCGCCCTGTTAGCAGCGTAATGCTAAGTGCTAAAACGAAGAGGTGTTTTGTGTTCATTTGATGATTCGCATTCATCTATTCTAAGCTAGAATGTCATCCAAGTGGCATAGTATGAAGTGCTAGATATAACATAATATCAAAAACGAATGCCATGGCCGGACGCGAGGGAGGCAATCCGCTCTTTGAACAAACAGTAGGTGCGTTGTCGTTTATTGCCATATCCTCGCGCGCTACACTATAAGCTATGAGTTTAGACAAACGCCTCATCGACTACGCTGCCAGCTCTGGCTGAGCGGCCAAGCTACCTCCGGGGCAGCTCGCGCAAGTTTTGCGTCAAGTTGCACCCTTGGCAGATAGTGCCGATGTCGTCGCCGGTCCAACCGGTTACGATGATGTGGGTGCGGTGCGTCGTGGCGATGGTAGGGTGACTTTGCACACCGTCGATTTCTTTCCACCGGTAGTTGATGATGCTTTTGCGTATGGCGCGATTGCAGCGGCGAATTCTTTATCTGACATTTACGCGTCGGGCGGAGTGCCAAGTGTAGTGCTTAACTTAGCTGGCTTTCCTGTAGAATGGGGCGCTGAGGTACTCGAGGAAGTTTTTGCCGGAGCGGTGCACGTGGTCAAGAAATCAGGCGCGTTGTGGGTCGGCGGTCATTCGGTGCAGTCAGCTGAACCGCTATATGGCTTTGCGTGTTTTGGCGAATGTGACGAAAATGAATTGATTACTAATGATGGCGCGCAAGCCGGTGATTTATTGTTTCTCACCAAGCCGCTAGGAGCGGGTTCTATAACGACTTCGGTTAAACGTGATATCGCCAATCAAGCGCATGTCGATGACGCTGTGGCAGGCATGATGCGCTTGAATGATACTGCGGCAATTGCAATGAAGGCTGCGCAAGTAACCACGGCTACCGATATCACGGGGTTTGGTTTAATGGGGCATGCTTTCAATATCGCACGTTCTTCGAACGTGGTGCTGCGATTTGATGCATCAGCGCTACCTTTTTACGAAGGCGCTTTAGAGTTGGCAGGTGCCGGAGTATGCTCTGGCGCATCATCACGTGGGCGTGATATTTATGGCCCGAATGTAACGATTGGACAGGATGTGGCCGATGCGGTATCAGACATCTGCTTTGATGCAGAAACGTCTGGCGGAGTGCTGGTCTGTGTTAAGCCTCCGCAGGTCGCTGCGTTTAAAAGTAGCTTGGGGCTAGAGGATATGTTTGTGCAGGTGGGTGAAGTGGTAGCTGGCGAAGCAGGGATTGTTTTAGGATAATCGCGCTACAACTCTGTCCAGAGCACTTGTGCTTCGACCGGCGCATGATCAGATAACTCTCGTTGTTCAATCGTATGGGTTTGTAATAGCTCTAAGAGCAAATCATCGCTACTACGCACTGCTATGAAATCAATCTCTTTAGAGGTCTCACTGCCTTTACTGCCATGAAAAGTGTGCTCTTTACCTACCGTAAAAGAGAAGCCCGCATCACTAAACAACTTCATAGTTTCTGAACCAGGTTGCGCATTAAAATCACCGGATAAGATAACTGCTAAACCAGATTCATCGACATCGGTGATTAATTCTTGCGCTTGCTTTAAACGGGTGGTGTTGTTGGCAACCCAATCAAAATGAATTGGCACGAACAACACCTCACGCTTTCCGAGTTGAAGATAACACAACGGAAAATTTCTCGGCTCGCTACCTGCAGTATAAAACTTTGGCTCGACTTTACGGATGGGTAGTTTGCTAAATGCGGCAATGCCGTAACGTCCACCGTCGTAATCCATAAATGCCTGAAAGACAGGATGAGTGTCGCTGCGTTTAGAGAAAATTAATGTTTCATCGATGTCTCCTGAGCGTGAGCAATGGTCATCGACTTCTTGTATAGAAATAAGATCAGCCTTACGCTCTGCAACGAAATCGGCTTGCTCGTCTAAGCGCATCTTCATGTTTATATCGGCGCCGTGACGAATGTTATATGACAGCACCCGTATCTCGCCGTGCCGCAGGGTACAGGCGGGGATTAGGCCCAGGAGTAGCAGCAGGGCGAGGACGACAGTAGCGCGGGTGCAGGGCATGTTCATGTA
>Ga0233427_10002047_pt1 | contig 19893 bp, 16 predicted proteins | sample SI_118_April2016_5_FD_179885 | JGI IMG/M metagenome (GOLD analysis project Ga0233427, IMG submission 179885) | Seawater microbial communities from Saanich Inlet, British Columbia, Canada - SI_118_April2016_100_MG | ecosystem: Environmental > Aquatic > Marine > Inlet | place: Canada: British...
CGTACCAAGATAGATAAAGTTTTTGTCAAAGGAAATAAGGCTTTATTTATATTCAGCTCTATTTTAAAAAAAAAAAAAGGTAGAATATTAAAAAATAACTCACAAATTATTGATTTGATTAAAAATGATTTAAATAATAATGATTATCTTATGGTCAAGGCCTCAAATGCGACAGGATTCAATAAGATAGTAAATGATTTGAAAGTTTTAAAATAAATGTTTTATCAATTTTTATTAAATTTTGTAGATATTTTTAGTTTTTTAAATGTTTTTAAATATATAACTTTTAGAACAGGATTATCTTTATTTACCTCACTAGTTATTGTTTTATTAATTGGAGGTCCTTTTATCAAATTTTTTTCTAATAAAAAAATTTTAGATCCCATACGTGATGATGGCCCAGAAGATCATATAATTAAAAAAATTGGAACTCCAACAATGGGAGGCGTGATCATTTTATTTGGATTATTAGTTTCTGTTTTATGTTGGGGAGATTTGTCAAATATCAGTATTTTATTTTGTATTTATATAGCAATTTCATTTGGTGTGCTGGGAGCATTTGATGATTATAAAAAAATACAAAATAATAATTCTTCAGGTATTTCATCTAAATTTAAAATATTATCACAAATTTTTTTAGCTATTTTAGGAATTAGTTTTTTTGTTTATTTTGTAGATTATCAGGAAATTACTAATTTATACTTTCCATTTTTTAAAAACTTAATAATTAACCTCGGGTGGTTTTTTATTCCCTTTTCAGTATTTGTAATTGTTGGATCATCAAACGCTGTAAATTTAACAGATGGACTTGATGGATTAGCTACAGTGCCAGTAATTTTAGTTGCAGGTTGTTTTGCATTTATAAGTTATATAACTGGTAACATTGTTTTTTCAGATTATTTACAAATTCCATATATTGAAGGAGCAGGCGAAGTCTCAATTTTTTGTGGAGCCATTATTGGATCATGCCTAGGTTTTTTATGGTTTAACGCCCCACCAGCAAAAATTTTTATGGGTGATACGGGCTCTTTAGCTCTAGGTGGTTCTTTAGGAGCGGTTGGAATAATTACAAAGCATGAAATTGTATTAGCAATAACAGGTGGATTATTTGTACTTGAGGCTGTTTCAGTAATGGTTCAAGTAATTTCATTTAAATTAACGGGAAAACGAATTTTTAGAATGGCGCCAATACACCATCATTTTGAAAAAAAAGGATGGCCAGAATCGACTGTTGTAATTAGATTTTGGATTATTTCAATAATTCTAGCGATGATAGGTTTAGCTACTTTAAAATTAAGATAATGAAAAAAAGTAAAAATATTTTTTTAAGAAAAAAAATATTAATTTATGGACTTGGTAAAAGTGGGATTGCATCATATAAATTTCTAAATAATAAAGCTAATGTATATTTGTTTGATGATAATTTAAAAAAAAAAATTCATTCTAAACTAAATCAAAGACTAAAAAATCTTAACGAAGTATCAAAAATTAATTTTGATAAAATTATTATAAGTCCCGGTATTGATATTTCTAATTGTATACTATCTAAAATTCTAAAAAAAAACCTTTCTAAAATTCATACTGATTTAGACATATTTTATTCATTTTATAAAAATAAAAGTATTACTATTACAGGTACTAATGGAAAATCAACCACAGCTAAAATTTTATATGAGGTTTTGAAAGACCAAAAATATGACGCAAGATTAATTGGCAACATTGGAAACCCCGTTTTATCAGAAAAAAAAATTACTAAAAAAACTGTATTTGTAATCGAAGCCTCATCTTATCAATTAGATTATAGTAAAGTTTTTACATCAAAATATGCGGTAATATTAAATATTAGTCCCGACCATTTAGAGAGACACAAAAATTTAAAAAATTACGTTAATGCAAAATTTAAGCTATTAACATCGCAATCAAGTAAATCGATAGCATTTGTAAAAAAAAATGATTTATTAATAAGCGAGACTATTAATAAAGGTAATTTTAGACAAAAAATTATAAAAGTTGGCTCATTAAAAAACGATAAAATATTTGAACAATTAAAAAACAGATATTTTTTATCTTTTGGTAACAAAGAAAATTTATCTTTTATTTTAAAGATTTCAAAAATATTAAAATTAAATAATAAAGATTTATTTAAAACTTTAAATAAATTTAAAGGATTGAAATATCGACAACAAATTCTTTATAAAAGCAAAAATCTAATTATAATTAATGACTCAAAATCAACTAGCTTTGCATCTTCTGAAAATTTATTAAAGAGTTTAAACAATGTTTATTGGATTCTTGGGGGTATTCCCAAAAAGAATGATCAATTTAATTTGTCAAAAAAAAATTGTAAAAATTTTAAAGCATTTATTTTTGGTAATAACTATAAAGAATTTAAAAAAAGTTTAAAAAGTAAAATGATTATTAAAAATCTGAAAAATTTAAAAGATATATTAAGTGAAATATTTTTAGATATTAAAAAAAAAAAGTTACAAAAAAATATAATTTTATTTAGTCCGGCTGGAGCATCTTTTGATAGTTTTAAAAATTTTGAGCATAGAGGTCAGTATTTTAATCAATTAATCAAAAAATTTCTTAATGCAAAACGATAGTTTTTTATATAAGTTTTATTATCAGTGGTGGAAGAACATTGATAAATCAATATTTTTAATCATAACTCTTTTATTCACAATTGGGCTTTTTTTTTCATTAGTTTCTACTTCTTTAATCGCTTCAGATAAATTAGACACTAATAGTTATTTCTTTTTTTTTAAGCACTTAATTTATATTTGTATTGGGATACTTATAATTTTTACCTTTTCTTCTATAAGTACCGAACAATTATTTAGATATTCTATTATTCTTTTTTTTATTTTTATATTTACATTATTTTTAGTACCCATTATTGGTGTCGAAGTTAAAGGATCAAAAAGATGGATAGACCTGTTTCTTTTGCCAAGATTTCAGCCAATTGAAATATTAAAACCATTTTTAATTATAATGTTAGCTACTATTCTTTGTAGTGATAAAAGTTCCAATCTTTATTTAAAATATTTATTATCAATTGTTTTAATATCGATTATTTCTTTATTTTTAATTATTCAGCCAGATATTGGACAAACACTACTAGTAGTTTTTTCCTGGGCTGTTTTAATATTTGCTTCTGGTATAAACATTTTTTTTCTTTTTGGATTTTCCTTTTTTGTGTTTGGTTTATTAACTTATTTAATAATTCATTTACCAAAATTTGAATATATCCAAGGTAGAATCTTCTCTTTTTTTAATAGAGATATTGGTGCACATAATTTTCAATCTGATAAAGCAATTGAATCAATTACTAGTGGAGGTTTTTTTGGTAAAGGAATTGGCGAAGGTACATTAAAAAATAAAGTACCAGAAGCACATACTGACTATATTATTTCTGTAATTTCAGAAGAGTTCGGTGTTGTTTCAATAATGTTAATATTATTCTTGTTTCTAATATTTATTTATATGGTTTTTAAAAAAATAAATTATGAAAAGAGTGAAAAAGTAAAACTCGTCTTAATTGGTTGTGCTAGCTTAATTTTGATGCAGGTGAGCATTCATGTAGGAGTTAATATTAGACTGTTTCCAACCACAGGAATGACATTGCCATTTTTGAGCTATGGGGGATCTTCAATTGTAAGTATTTCAATATTATCTGGTATAATTCTAAATCTTACAAAAAGAAAAATAAACTATTAAAAATGAAAGATAAAATTTTAATTTCTACTGGTGGATCGGGTGGTCATGTCATACCAGCAATTACAATTTATGACCATTTAAAAAATGATTATGATATTGTGATTTCTACAGACCTAAGAGGAGTTAAATATTTAGAAAACAATATTTTTAAAGTTTTTGTTATTGATACTCCTAAATTAAATAAATCAATTTTAATACCATTTGCAATTTTAAAGGTAATTTTTTTAACTTTAAAATCTTTATTTTTATTAAAAAAAGAAAAAATTCAAATCTTAATTTCAACAGGTGGATATATGTCTTTGCCATTATGTTTGGCTGCAAAAATATTAAAGATTAAAATTTTTTTATTAGAGCCAAATATGATTATTGGAAGAGCAAATAAATTTTTTTTAAAATTTTCAAAAAAAATAATATGTTATGCTAATAATATTATTAGTTTTCCAGACAAGTTTCAAAATAAGCTAGTGACTTTAAGCCCACTTATAAGAAAAAAATATTATGAAAAAAATTTTACTGAGAATAAAGATAAGATATTCACGGTGATTATAGTAGGAGGTAGTCAAGGAGCTCAAATATTTGATAAAATATTACATGAAATAATAATAAAAATTTCTAAGATAAAATCATTAAAAATAATTCATCAAACAAATCAAAAAAATATAGATTTTCTTAAAAATTTTTATTCAAAAAATGGAATTGAAAATATTGTTTTTAGTTTTGATCAAAATCTGAATATACTTTTAGATCAATCAGATTTGTGCATTACAAGGGCTGGTGCCTCAAGTTTAGCTGAAATTGCCCTTCTTAATATTCCTTTTATCGCCATTCCTCTACCTACTTCAAAAGATAACCACCAGTTTGAAAATGCCAATTATTACAAAAATAAAGATTGTTGTTGGATTGTTAATCAGAATAATTTTGATCGGCTAAAATTTGAAGATTTATTGATAGGAATATTAAAAAATGAAGAGGATTTTATTAATAAAAAAAAAAATTTAAAAAATTTAAATTATCAAAATACTTGGAATAATGTTAATCAAAATTTATTAAAAATTATAAATGAAAATTAAATTAGCCAAATCTGAAATAATACACTTTGTTGGTATTGGTGGCATAGGCATGAGTGGACTATCTTTAATAATGAAAGGTAAAGGCTTTAAAGTTCAAGGTAGTGATATAGCCAGTAATAAGAACATTGAAAGATTAAAAAAAGAAAAAATTAAAATTTCAATTGGACATAAAAAACAAAATATCAATAAAGCGACAATTTTGGTTATTTCTTCTGCGATCAAAAAAAATAATCCAGAATTAATAGAAGCTAAAAAAAAACAATTGCCAGTTTACAAAAGAGGTGAAATGTTAGCCCACATAGTTTCGTTAACAAAAAATATTGTAGTTGTAGGTTCACATGGCAAAACAACTACAACTTCTTTAATAGCTTCAATTTTTCAAGAGACAAAAATAGATCCAACAATCATAAATGGTGGTGTAATTAATTCTATAAACAATTCTGCGAGACTGGGTAAGAGTGATTGGTCTATTTTAGAAGCAGATGAATCTGATGGTAGTTTTGTTCATATTCCTCCAACGTATTCAATTATAACCAACATTGATAGAGAACATATGGATTTCTATAATTCTATGGATGAACTTAATAAATATTTTATTCGATTTGTCAGTAAAGTTCCATCTTTTGGAAAATCATTTATTTGCTTAGATGACAAGAATAACAAAAATTTAATTAAGAATTTGAAAAATAAAAATTTTTATACTTATGGTTTAGATCCAAAATCAAATTTTTGTATAAAAAATATAAAACAATTTAGACAGTATTCAGAGTTTGATTTAAATATTATTTTACCTAATAAAAAAAATAAATTAATAAAAAAAATCAAAATTCCGTTATTAGGTATTCATAATATTAGAAATTCTGTTGCTGCAGCAGCATTATCAATAACAGTCGGTTTAACAGTTTTAAGCATAAAGAAAGGATTAAAAAATTTTAAAGGAGTGCAAAGACGATTTAACAAAATTTTTACTTTTAATAAGGTAGATTTTTTTGATGATTATGCGCACCATCCAACAGAAATTAAAGTAGTCTTGGATGGAGTTAGTAGTGTCTATAAAGGTTATGAAAAAATATGTATTTTTCAACCTCATAGAATCTCAAGATTGAAAGATTTAAAAAAAGAATTTACTCATGCCTTTAAAGATGCTGATAAAGTAATTTTATTTCCAATTTATACCGCAGGTGAAAAAATTAAATTAGGTTTTAGTTACATAAATTTTGCAAAAGAAGTAATTAAAAACTCAAAAATTAAATTATTATTAATAGATGATAAATCTCAATTGCTAAAATATATTAAAAATAACATATATGGAAAAAAAATAGTTATTGGAATGGGTGCAGGATCTATCTCAACATGGATGAGAGAATTACCTAAATTATTATAATAAATATGAGCTTAGAGGAATTATCATCACTATTTAAGGTTAATATAAAGTTTGACTATGATTTAAAAAAAAAAAATTGGTTTAATATAGGAGGCAAAACTAAAATTTATTATAAAGCTGATAATTTAAAAGAACTAATTAAATTTTTAAAAAAAATTGAAAATAAAGAAAAAATATTTACTCTTGGAGCTGGATCAAATACTTTAATAACTGATAAAACTTATGATGGTATTGTTATCAAGCTTTCAAAGAATTTTAATAATATTTCTCTTTTATCTGATGATATAATCATTGCTGGTAGTGCTGTTAGCGATAAATTGCTCTCAGAATATGCTATGAATAATAGCCTTGGCGGATTTGAATTTCTTTCCTGCATACCTGGTACAGTTGGTGGAGGAATAAAGATGAATGCAGGTTGTTTTGGGAGAGAATTTAAAGATATTTTAATTTCAGTTCAAGCAATTGATATATCAGGTCAAGTTTTAACAATACCTGTAAAAGAAATTAATTTTAAGTATAGAGATAGCAGATTATCGGATAATCTAATTTTTTTAAGTGCATCCTTTAAAGGTTATAAAAAAAATTTAAATCTAATTAAAAATGAAATGGAAAAATTAAGAAAAAAAAAAGAAAAAATACAACCCACAAAAATTAAAACAAGCGGAAGTACTTTTAAAAACCCAGTTGACCAATCAGATAAAAAAGTTTGGCAGCTGATAAAAGAATCAGTTTCACTTGATAAATCTTTTGGAGATGCGGGCATTTCTGAAAAACATTGTAATTTTTTTGTAAATAAAGGAAATGCCAAGTTTAAAGACATGAAAAATTTAATAGATTTCGTAACTGAAAGTGTTTTAAAAAAAACTGGTGTTAAATTAGAAACAGAGATTAAAATTTTAGAATAAATTGAAAAAAAGAATACTTATACTCTCAGGTGGAATTTCAAAGGAAAGATTAATTAGTCTTGATACTGGATTGCAGGTAGCAAAAGAATTGAAAAAAAATGGTTACAAAGTAAAAATCTCAGAACCAAATAATGATTTAGCCAAAAATATTAATCAATTTAAACCAAATATTATTTTCAATGCATTACACGGTCAGTTTGGTGAAGATGGGTACATTCAAACTATTCTTGAAGGTTTTCAAATACCATATACTCACTCAGGAATTATTGCTTCATCGATAGCAATGGATAAAGAAATTTCAAAAAAAATTTTTATAAAAAATAAAATCAATACGCCAAAATTTTTTAAATATTCTTTTGATAAGAAAAATTCAGATTTAATAAAATTAATTGATAATAATTTAAAATTTCCAGTCATCGTTAAGCCAATTAATGAAGGCTCAAGTGTAAATGTCTACATTTGTACAAAGAAAAATATTACAAAAATTATAAAATCAATGAAAAGTTATAAACAGGTAATGATAGAAGAGTTTATTGCTGGAAGAGAGATTCAAGTTGCAATCATGGCAAATAAAAAACTAGGTGCAATTGAATTAAAACCAAAAAGAAAATTTTATGATTATCAAGCCAAATATAATGCTAATGCCAAAACTCAACATATTATTCCAGTTGAATTATCTAAAAATAAATTAAAAGAAGTTATGGATATGGCACTTAAAGCGCATAAAGTCATAGGATGCAAAGGTGTAACAAGATCAGATTTCAAATTTTACAACAATAAGTTTTATCTTTTAGAAATTAACACTCAGCCAGGAATGACTAGGTTGTCTCTTGTACCTGAAATAGCAGCATATAATAAAATAAATTTTATAAAATTAATTAAATGGATTTTAAAAGATGCATCAACGAAAAGGTAAAAAAATTTTAATTTTTTTTTTTCTATTACTTTTAGTTGGCTCAATTAATAATATCAGTTTGAATAACCTTAAATTTAGAGAAATTAATAATATAAATGTTTCTGGACTAGGAGATAATAGTAATGCAATTATATTGGAAAAAATTAAAAAGCTAAATTTAGAAAATATTTTTTCATTAAATAGAAAAAAAATTGCCAATCAAATTGACACAAATAGTCTAGTGGAAAGTTATGTTGTTTTTAAAACATACCCATCTTCTCTAAATATAAAAATTAATAAAACTAAATTTTTAGCAAGAGTAAATATTAGTGGAAAAATATTTCTTGTGGGTTCTAATGGAAAATTAATTGAAAATAAATTTTCAAACAATAAATTACCTTTTATTTTTGGTAATCCTGATATTTACGATTTTTTGAATTTTAAAGATATTATCGATAAGTCTATAATTTCATATGAAGATGTAGAGAATCTATATTATTTTTCATCAAAAAGATGGGATTTAGAACTTAAAAATAATGTGATTATTAAATTACCTAAAAATTATTCTAAAGAATCTTTAGATTTAGCATTAGAATTTTTGCATAGTAATGAATTTAGAGATATTAAAATTATTGATGCAAGAATTAAGAATCAAATTATTTTAGATGATTGAAGCAACAGATTTTGAAACCTTTCTGTATGTTTCAAAAAACAAATATAAAGTATTTGTATTTGATAATAAAAAATTAGAAAATTTATATTGCAAAGAGCTAACAGTTTATAACGAAAAAAATTTTTATGAATTAAACAATCTTTCAAAATTTCTCGATGAAAATATTTATAAGATAGAAAAATTAGTTGGTAATTTTATCAAAAATATTATTCTTATAATAGAGGATGATCAAACCTTACAAGTTAATGTTGCAATAAAAAAAAAGAATTATGAAAATTCTATTAATCAAAAATATCTAGAAAATAATTTAATCGAATTAAAAGATTTATTTAAAGAAAATTACCAAGAACAAATTATTATGCACATGATTATTACTAATTTTATTATAAATGGAAGAAAATATTCCTCAATTACAAATAACTCAAATAGTGATCATATGTGTCTAGAAGTAAATTTTATATCTGTTTCAAACGATCTAATTTTTTTATTTGAAAAACTTCTACAAAAATATCAAATTAAAATTAGTCAATATATGTGTGGAAATTATATTAAAAATTTCTCTTATGAGCATAATAGTGAATTATCATTAATGGCTTATAAACTTAGAAATGGCTTTAACGATAATGAGGTCATTTTAGTTCCAAAAAATATTGAAAATAAAGGTTTTTTTGAAAAATTTTTTCAACTATTTAGTTAAAATTGTTTTTTCTTGTAATATTTATTGTTTTTAAACTTGAGTAAAATCAAATTAAAAAGTTTTTTAATGTCTTATTTAACTCAAAAAACAATTAAAAATAATGTTTCTTTTAGAGGTGTTGCGCTTCACAGTGGTGTGGACGTAAGTATCTGTATTAAACCAGCAGAACCAAATTTTGGCATTGTTTTTAAACGTGTAGACTTAAAAAATAACAATTTAGTTTATCCAAATTTTATGAATGTTACCAATACATCTTTGAACACAACTATTGAAAATGAGTTTGGTGTTAAAGTATCAACTATTGAACATCTAATGGGTGCATTATTTGGTTTAGGAATTGATAATGCGTTAATTGAAATTAATAACGAAGAGGTTCCAATCTTAGATGGTTCGGCTAAAGAATTTATTGAAAAAATTATATTGTCAGGAATAAAAATAAGCGACTCACCAATTAAAATTATTAAGGTAAATAAAGAGATTAATTTTTCAGATGGAAAAAGATTGATTACAATTAAACCATCTACTTTAAGTTTAGATATTGACTTTGAGCTTAAATATAAAAATCCAATAATTGGAAACCAAAAAAATAAGGTTAAAGTTTATGAGGATGATTTATCAGATATTTATAACTCAAGAACCTTTTGTTTGTTTGAAGATATTGAGGCAATAAAAAAAATTGGATTAGCAAAAGGTGGAAGTTTAGATAATGCAATTGTTGTTAAAGATGATGAAATTTTGAATGAGAAAGGTCTTAGAAATAATAAAGAGTTTGTTAATCATAAAATACTTGATTGCATTGGAGATCTATATACTACAGGCTATAGAATAATTGGAAGCATCACTTGTTCACAAGGTGGTCACTATATGACAAATCAATTATTGAGAAAGGTATTTGAAAATAAAGATAATTTTTCAATTATTGAGATAAAGGAAAGAAATCTACCACACACACTTATAAACAGAAGTCTATTAAAATCTATAGCATAAATTAGATAGATCTTTTAAATTAGGATTCTAGAATATATATATATATTTTATGATTAAATTTAAATTTTCTATTTTTGTAATAATAGTTTTTTTAATCAGCGCATGTACTAAAGATCCAGAGAAAATTTTAAATATAAAAAAAACAAGCCAAGATTTAGAAATGGTAGTTGTATATAATGAAGCTTATGACTTTTTAAATAACAAAGATCCTTATAATGCAGCAAAAAAATTCTTAGAAGCTGAACTTCTGTATCCACAATCTATTTGGGCGCCACGTGCTGCACTAATGGCATCATATTCTTTTTATTTACAAAATTATTACTCAGAAGCTTTATCAAATTTAAATAGATATTTAAAAACCTACCCTAATGACAAAAATTTATCTTATGCACATTATTTAATTGCAATGTGTCAATATGAAATGATTGAAGATGAAAAAAGAGATATTGGACCATTGTTAGAAGCCAAGAAAAAATTTAGTTATATTTTAAAAAATTATCCAAACACAGATTTTGCCTTAGATGCTAAATTTAAATTAGATTTTATAGAAGATATTCTTGCTTCTAAAGAAATGTATTTAGGTAGACATTATCAAAAAAAAGGAAAATGGATAGCAGCTATTAATAGATTTAAGTATGTTATTGAGGAATATGAACAAACAATTTTTGTTGAGGAGGCACTACATAGATTGGTAGAAATTAACTATAAAATTGGCCTTAATGAAGAATCGCAAAAATATGCTTCTCTTTTAGGATATAATTATCTTTCTAGTCAGTGGTATAAAAAATCTTATAAGATTTTTAATAAAAATTTTAAAGAAAAAACACCAAAGAAAATAAAAAAAGAAAAGAAAGGTGTAATAGAAAAATTTAAAAAACTTTTTGATTAATATGAATAAAGATTTAATCAAAAAAAAATATAAAGAAAAAATTGAATTATATAATTACTATTGCAAAAAATATTATGATGAAAATATTTCTGAAATCTCTGATGCGGATTTTGATGATTTAAAAAAAAAAATCGTTGAAATTGAAAAAAAAAATCAATTTTTAAAAAATAAAAATTCTCCATCAAATATAGTAGGTTACAAACCATCAAAAAATTTCCATAAAGCTTTACACAGAGTTCCAATGTTGTCATTAGCGAACGCATTTAATGAAGATGATTTGTTAAATTTTGAAAAAAGAATACTTAATTTTTTGTCAGAAAATAAAAATTTTCACATTTCCTACAGTGTTGAACCAAAAATAGACGGGATTTCAGCATCATTGATTTATAAAGATGGAAAATTTAAAAGTGGACTATCTAGAGGTGATGGAAAAGAAGGTGAGGTTATAACAGAAAACTTAGCAACAATAGAAGATATTCCAAAAGAAATTTCATCAAAAGATTTTCCAGAAGAAATTGATATAAGAGGCGAGGTTTTTATTCAAAACAGAGATTTTGAAGTTTTAAAAGAGAAATTTGCAAATCCAAGAAATGCAGCATCTGGTTCACTAAGACAAAAAAACCCAAATGATACAAAAAAAATACCTTTGAGATTTATTGCATATACGTTCGGTTATCAAAAAGGATTAAAAGTAGAAAATCAATTTGATTATTTACAAAAATTAAAAAATTGGGGATTTAAAACAAATCCACTTAATAAGTTAATTGTAGGAGTTAAAAATTTATTAATAAATTATAACGAAGTTGAAAAAAAAAGAACAGAGATAGACTTTGATATTGATGGAATTGTTTATAAGATTAACGACTTTAAACTTCAGCAAAGGTTAGGAAGTGTCGCTAATGCTCCAAGATGGGCAATAGCACATAAATTTTCTTCTAACAAAGCAATCTCGGAAATTTTAAAAATCAATATACAAATTGGTAGAACAGGTGCTTTAACCCCAGTGGCAAAAATAAAACCTGTTAATATTGGAGGGGTAATTGTTTCAAATGCAACTTTACACAACGAGGATGAGATTAATAGAAAAGATATTAGAATCGGAGATATTGCTACAATTGAAAGAGCAGGTGATGTGATACCACATATTTTATCAGTTAATGTAAAGAAAAGATCTTCAAAAAGTAAAAAATTTGTATTTCCAAAAATTTGTCCCTCATGTGGCTCAAAAACAATTAAAGAATTCAACACAATAACAAAAAAAAATGACGCTGTAAGAAGGTGTGTAAGTGAAGGATATAAGTGTGAAAAGATAGCAATAGAAAAAATAAAACATTTTGTGTCCAAAGATGCTTTTAATATTGATGGGTTTGGAAAAAAAATTGTAGAAAATTTTTGGAGACTTAAATTATTAAGATTACCTCAAGATATTTTTAAATTAGATCTTAAAAAGATTGAAGCTTTAGAGGGTTGGGGAAAACAATCAGTTGAGAATTTAAAATTTGCAATAAATGAAAAGAAAAATATTTCTATAGAAAGATTGATTTATTCTTTAGGAATAAGACATATAGGTTTAGAAAATGCAAAACTAATTTCAAAGTATTTTAAATCATTTTCAAAATTTAAAGTTTTATCTAAAAATAAAAGATATAATGAATTATTAAATATTGATGGGATAGGTGAAACACAAATCAATTCTATTAAAAATTTCTTTTCTAATAAGATAAATATAGATGTGTTAGATCAGCTTGAAGCAATCTTAAATATTAAAGATGCTTTAGAAAATAATAAAAATGGAAAATTAAAAGATAAAACATTTATGATAACTGGAAAGCTTAATGGTATCAGTAGAGCTGAAGTTAAATCATTGATTGAAGAAAATGCTGGAACTACAGTAAGTAGTGTGTCAAAAAAACTTAATTATTTGATTGTTGGAGAAAAACCCACCAAAAGAAAGATTGAAACAGCAAAAAATTTAAAAATAATCACTCTAGATCAAAAACAATTTTTGAAATTATTAAATGAAACTAGCTAACCATTTTCTTTCATTCAAATTTAAATACTTGGATACTTTAGAGTAGACATCAATATGATATTTAAATAAATAATCTTTTTCAAAAGGAGTCAAAAGTTTATAATTGATTAATTCTTTTTCTATAGGAGCAAGTGTTAAATTTTCAAATAATAATTTTTTTTTTAATTTTTTAACAAATACTAAATTTTCAATACGTATACCAAAATGGCCTTTTTTGTAGAAACCTGGCTCATTACTTAAAATCATTCCCTCTTTAATTTTAACTTTGTTTATTTTTGAAATTGATTGTGGTCCTTCGTGAACATTAAGAAAAAAACCAACACCATGCCCTGTTCCATGAGCATAATCCAGGTTACTTTTTTTGAGAAATTTACGTGCTCTTTTGTCTATTTTGCTTCCAATATTATCTTTTTCAAGATTGGTATTTGCCACTGCGATATGACCTTTAAGAACTTTTGTAAAAATATCTTTGATAGTTGATTTGGGTTTTGAAAAACAGATGGTTCTTGTTACATCAGTTGTCCCATATTTATATTGACCTCCAGAGTCACATAAAAAAATATCTTTTTTATTGATAATTCTGCAATTTTCTTTTTTCGCTCTATAATGAACTATCGCACCATTTCTTCCTGAACCAGCAATTGTATCAAAGCTTGGATATAAATAATTTTTATTCATTTTTCTAAAATGTTCTAATTTATTTTGTGCTTGAACTTCATTAATTTTTTTTTTGTTAGTATTTTTAATCCAATAGATAAATTTTGTTAGAGCAGCACCATCAATAATATGTGCATTAATCATATTATTTATTTCTGTTTTATTTTTAATTGCCTTTAAAAGATAGATTGGGTCTTCTCTTTTTATAATTCTAAATTTAGATTTAAGGATATTTTCAAAATAAATTGAACATGATTTATCATCAATAATAAAATTATTTCCTTTAAGCCGAAGAATTTTTTTTGAAAAGTCTTTAATATTAATTAGTTCATTTGATTTAATTAATTTTTCTTTAATAAGATTTTTACTTTTTTTTTTACTACTTATGAGAATTAGTTTATTATTTTTACTAATAATTAGTCTACAATTTGGTATAGGGCTATTAGGACCATCTCCACCTCTAATATTTAAAACCCAAGCTACATTCTCAGGTGCACTTATAAATAAGTAATCAGATTTATTCTTTTTCAAGTATTTAGAAATTTTATTTATTTTTGAAGTAGAGCTTTCACCAACAATTTTTTTGTTTAGTGTAAAAAAAGGAAAATTATCTTTAATTTTTGGTTTTTCAATTTCATCAATCAAATTATTATTAATAAATTTAATTTTATTATTCTTTAAGAAAAATTTTTTTGCCTGGATATAAGTAATTAATTGAGGATCAATACCTAACGTCAAATTTTTGAATAAATTACAATTAATTACTTTTTCATAACTAATAATTTTAAAATTTTTTCCAGACTCCATATGACTTTGAATTGTATATCTTCCATCTGTGAATAAATAATTTTTATTTTTTAATATGATAGCTAATCCAGCAGAACCGCTAAAATTAGATATAATTTTTAGTCTATTAATTTTTGAATATTCAGTAAAATAATCATCATTTTTAGGAACAATATATCCATCAATATTATAAATTTTAAATTTTTTTTTTAGTGCTTTAATTTTTTTGTTCATTTAATTCTTTTTTGATATCTTATCCATCCAGGACTTCTAGTTCCTTCATCTATTTCAAAATCTTGATTGAAATCAAAATCATCAACCTCTTCTGCTTCCTCATCAAAAAATGAATTTTTTTCTAAATGTTTTTCTGGTAATTCTTCAATAAACCGTGATGCCATGCTATCTATCCAATCACCCTGATAAAATCTGTTCATAGAAAATGATATAATAGCCTTTTTTTTAGCTCTAGTAATACCCACATATGCCAAACGTCTCTCTTCCTCTAATCCTTTTTGACCTTTTTCCTCAATTGATTTTTGATGAGGGAAAAGTCCCTCTTCCCATCCTGGTAAAAAAACCACATCAAATTCTAGACCTTTTGCACCATGCATTGTCATCATGTTAATTTTTTCACCTTCCCATTCTTGATCAATAGATGTTGCAAGCGAAACGTGTTCTAAAAAACTTTCTAAATTATCAAATTCTTTCATTGCACTGAGCAGTTCTTTTATATTCTCTAATCTATTTTCATTATCTACATCTTTTTTATTCTTCAACATTGCTGAATAACCAGACTCATCCAAAACAATTTGTAATAATTTAATATGACTTATCTTCTTAATTAATAAATCATTTCTCCACTTATTTAAGGAATTAAGAAAAAAACTGAGACCAATTTTAGTTTTTGGTTTAATCAAATTTTGTTCAATCATTTTTATTGAAGCTAGCTCTAAACTTAAATTATTTTTTTTTGCAAATTCATGAACAGTTTTAAGAGTAGTATCACCTATAGATCTTTTAGGATTATTAACAATTCTTTCAAAAGCCAAATCATCTTTTTCTTGATGAATTAATCTTAAATAGGCAACACAATCTTTAATTTCAGCTCTTTCATAAAACTTAGTTCCACCTAAAATTCTATAAGGCATACCAATTTTTAGAAATCTTTCCTCAAATTCTCTAGTCTGAAATATAGCTCTTACAAGAATTGCCACATTATTATAAGAATATTTTTTTTTTATTTTTTTTTCAATTTCATCTGATATTCCAACTGCTTCATCTTTACCATTTTTAAAACAGTTTAATTTGACTAAATCTCCTTCTTCCATAGTAGTGGTTAGAGTTTTACCAACTCTATTCTGGTTATTTGCTATTAGATTAGAAGCAACAGACAAAATATTTTGTGAAGATCTATAATTTTGTTCAAGTCTGATTACTTTTGTGTTTTCATAAACTTGGTCAAATTCTAGAAAGTTTTTTATTTCCGCACCTCTCCAACTATAAATTGACTGATCATCATCACCCACACAACATAAATTTTTATTTTTTTCTGATAAAAGATTTAACCATTTACTTTGAATATAATTGGTATCCTGATATTCATCTACAAGAATGTATTTAAAATTATTTGAATAAATTTTTCTTATATCTGGATAATTTTCTAAAATTTTTACAGTATGTAAAATCAAATCACCAAAATCACATGAATTTAGATCTATCAATTTTTGTTGATAAATTTTGTAAAGAGGTAATATGGTTTTTTCATAAATATCTTTATTGTTTATGACAACTTCTGAAGGATAACATCCTTTGTTTTTCCATCTATCAATTACAGCAAGTATAAATCTAGGAGCTAATTGTTTGATATCAATGTTTTCAGCTTTACAAATATTTTTAATTAATCTTATTTGATCTTCTGTATCTATAATTGTAAAATTTGAATTAAGATTTGCAGCTGAAGCATGTTTCCGCAATAATTTTGCACAAATTGAATGAAATGTTCCAAGCCAAGAAAGACCTGTGGCTGCAGCTCCTAACATTTTACTCACTCTATTTTGCATTTCTTTCGCCGCTTTGTTTGTAAAAGTTACTGATAATATCTGATTAGGAAATGCTTTTTTTTGCTTAATTATATGAGCAATTCTTGAAGTTAAAACCTTTGTTTTTCCAGATCCTGCTCCTGCAACAATTAATAAAGGGCCATCCAAATATAATACAGCTTCTTTTTGAGCTTTATTTAAGTTATTTAAATAATCAGAGTTTATCATTTAAAATATTTCTTTATAAGTTTTAATCACATGACGAACAAATTTAAGCATATATTTTTTTTTAAAATTTTTAAAAAAATTGAACATTTTATAATTAGACTATTAAAAAAAAATTTAAACAACTTAAACTTTAATAATTTATCCAATTTAATAAAAAGTAATAATTTTTTAATTATATTTGTCGCATTAACTATTATATTTTTATCATATTTATCAATACCGCATACTTACAATAAAATAGAAATTAGAAATGAATTAAAGAATCAGTTATTTGAAAAATTCGGTACAAATTTTATCTTTTCAAAAAAATTTAATTATAATTTTTTTCCTAGGCCACACTTTACTATTAATGATTCATTGATTGTGAAAAACAATAAGAATATATCAGAAATTAAAAATTTGAAAATTTTTGTTTCATTAGAAAGTCTTTTTTCCTTAAAGAAAATTAAAGTTAACGATGTAGTTTTAAAAAATGCGAATTTTAACTTTGATATAGAAAATCATAATTTTTTTATAAAGCTTTTAGATAATAATTTTTCAAACAGTATCTTTAAAATTATAAATAGTAATATTTTTTACCACAATACTCAGAATGAAGTTCTGTTCATAGATAAAATTATCAAAATGAAATATTATTATGATCCGAATTATTTACAAAATATAATTATCTCTAAAAATAAAATATTTAATATTCCATATACCTATGAACTAATAGATAATAAAAAAATAGATACTATTTTTTCAAAAATAAACCTAAAATCTTTAAGGGCCCAAATTGAAAATGAACTTAACTATGAAGGTGATTTAAAAAAAGGATCTTTGAGCTTTATTTTTAATCAAAATAAAAGCAAAGTTATTTATGAATTTAACGATAATTATCTTACCTTTAAATTTTTTGAGAAATTAACTAACTCTAATTTTACATACGAGGGTAATGTTAATTTTAACCCTTTTTATTCTAATTTTAAAGGTCAAGCTGAAAAAATAAAAATATTTTCTTTGCTTAATTCAAATGCTTTTCTAATTCAACTTTTAAAAACTGAAATATTAAATGATAAAAATTTGAATATTGATTTTAATTTAAAAGCTAACCAGGTTGATCGTAATCATAGTCTAATTAATGTTGATTTGAATTCTAAAATTCATGAAGGTTTAGTAGACATAAACAATACAAAATTTAATTGGAAAAGCTTTGCAAATTTTGAAATTTTAGATAGCTTAATTTATGTTAGTGAAAATCAATTATTTTTAGAGGGTAAATTTATTATTAATATATCAAATCCTCAAGAAATTTATAAATTTTTACTCACTCCAAAGAAATATAGAAAAAAAATAAATAATATTGAGCTGAGTTTTAATTATAATTTTGACCAACAAATGATGAGCCTAAGTGATGTTAAAATTAATAATTTATTAAATCAAAATATGAATAATATTTTAAAGAACTTAATTTTTAAAAATGATAAACTTCAGAATAAAATTTATTTTAAAAATATCATTAATAAAGCAATCAAATCTTATGTAGGATAGATCATTTTTTTAGGATCAACTATTTTATTGTAGTCTTTTTCACTTATTAATCCTGTTTTTAATGTTTCTAATTTTAGCGTGGTATTATTTTTAAGTGCTGTTTTAGCAATTTTTGCTGCATTATCATAACCAATGTGTGGCGCTAAAGCTGTAACCAACATTAAAGAATTATCTAAATTTTCCTGTATCTTTTTCTTATTAGCTTTTATTCCTTTGACACAATAAAGAGAAAAATTTTTTGTACTATCAGCTATTAAATCTATTGATTGCAAAATATTATGAGCAATTAGTGGTTTGAAAACATTTAATTCAAAATGACCATGTGATCCAGCCATAGTGATACCATTGTGGTTTCCAATAACTTTAACACAAACCATTGTAACAGCTTCGCATTGTGTGGGGTTAACTTTTCCAGGCATTATAGATGAACCTGGTTCGTTTTCAGGTAAAATCAATTCACTATATCCAGCCCTAGGTCCTGATCCTAAAAATCTAATATCATTTGACACTTTCATCAAAGCAACAGCACAAGTATTTAGCGTTCCAGAAAAATTAACAATAGAGTCGTGCGCTGCAAGTTCAGCAAATTTATTTGCAGCAGGTTTGAACTTAATTTTTGTAAATTTAGCAATTTCTTTCACAATTTTTTTGTCAAAATTTTTCTTTGAATTTATTCCAGTGCCTACAGCAGTACCTCCTTGAGCAAGGTAAAAAATCTCTTTCAATGCATATTCTATTCTTTCGATACTTTTTTTTACTTGTACGTGATATCCAGAGAATTCTTGACCAAGAGAAAGTGGAGTTGCATCTTGAAGATGTGTTCTTCCAATCTTTACAATATTTTTAAATTCAATTGACTTTCTTTTTAATTCCTTTTCTAAAATTTTTAAACTAGGTAGTAATTTACCTATTGTTTCTTTAGCAACAGAGATATGCATTGCAGTTGGAAAAACATCATTAGTAGATTGAGATTTATTTACATGGTCATTTGGATGCACTGGTTTTTTTGTTCCTTTTTTTCCACCTAAAATTTCAATAGCACGATTAGCAATTACTTCATTTACATTCATATTAGTTTGAGTTCCAGAACCTGTTTGCCAAACTTTTAAAGGGAAGTTTTCATCCAACTTACCTTTAATAACTTCATCTGAAGCTTTAATAATTGCTTTAGATATTTTATTGTTAATCAGTTTATCTTTTGCATGAACTATTGCCGCCGATCTTTTGATAATCGCAATAGACTTGATTATAGAAATATTTACTAAAATTTTTCCAATATTAAAAAATTTGTTAGATCGTTGAGTTGATGCTCCCCAATACTTATCATTTGGGACATTTACACTTCCGATGCTGTCAAATTCTTTTCTTAATTTCATTGATTAATTTGTAAGTAATAAATAA